>Ga0210059_1000508_pt1 | contig 50137 bp, 22 predicted proteins | sample Ectturendosymbi2_FD_188042 | JGI IMG/M metagenome (GOLD analysis project Ga0210059, IMG submission 188042) | Ecteinascidia turbinata endosymbiont from Florida, USA - Sample 2 (SPAdes) (version 2) | ecosystem: Host-associated > Tunicates > Ascidians > Unclassified | place: Key West, Florida...
GACCCGCTGCGAAGTCCTTGTGGTCATCTGTTAGGAGTTTCACTGACCTGTACAAACAAACACAAGCGTTGCTGCTATTTCCTATTTTCTTTGTCTCTGGTTTACAATGAGTTGCACAGTGTCTGTGTTTGGCATTGCAACGCAATTTCGGGGTATTTTCGCTGTGTGTAAGTTTGCTTTTGTTATCTGGTGTTTTTTGGGTGAATCTAGTGTTTTTTATCATGAAATCTAGTACTTTTCCATAATAACAGAATGGCAACGCTGTGTAGAACGAAAGATCAGAAAAAGAGATTGCAATGTTTCGCTAGCGCGATGCCGAAACCTGTAATGCCATCAGGACATCAGGAGCTACGAAAAGCGCAAGGCTTCTAAGAAGAAAAAACGCAAGGATCTGGCAGTGTTAGCAAAGACTGAACGCGACTGAATCGCGTTTTCTAGCAAAACCTTCAAGCAGCAACGTTAAAGCAGTGGCGTTAACCAGAGCACCTGAAAATTAAGGTGAAAATGAAGACATTAGCTTTGAAACAAGTTTCACACTTAGCCTGGTATTTGGCCATATTGGCATGTTCTTTTTCCGGTGTTTTTGTTTGTAATCTCAGGTTTCTGCTTAATATTCGGGTGAATGTTGTTTCTTGCTGAGTCACTCTGTAGTCTGTGAAATATTTTTTCTGAGTAAAAATACACCCTAGTATCCACATCACAAATTCCCTTCTCGGAGCTAACTGTATGTGAATTTGAGTAAGCACATTCTCGACTACCGGAAAAACAAACGCGAACCTTGCTAATCAGCGAAAACATAACTTTTACAAACGATGACGTCATGAATTACGTCACAGGGGCCCTCCAGTAAAAATTGCCCCCGGCCCCCCTACCCTTTAATCCGGCTCTGGACCTGGCATAACGTCACAAAAACGTCATAAAGTAGTTTTAGAATCGTCACGAATTACAGCAACTTCCCATCCATATGCGTTTGTTCCAACTCTTCTCAATCATTGGAGAATTGACCCCTTATCAACAATGAAGCTCTGAGATCCTTGTGCTACATTTCTTTTCCGGTCCTCTTGATCTAAAAAAACATAGGAAGGCAGTGTCGTTGATTATAAAAAAAAACAAATGCTTGCACTTTTCCTGGTGACAGTTGTGCAAACAGCATGATAAAGAGCAATTGCAAGAGCATTATCTGGTGTGACTTTAAAAATTTTCTACCGATAACAAACAATTCCGAAATCATTTTTACAACTGTACAAATTTTATAACTCTTCATGCTTAGATGCGGTTTTCCAAACAAAATAGCGTTATTCGCCTAAAATCCAGCATTTCGGCCCCCCCAACTTTTTTGGCCCCTCCCAAATTTTTGGGCTGGCTGCGCCATTGTCTGATACTACATTTTATTTCCGGTCCTCTTGATGCCAAAAAGTAGGTAAACAGTAATAGTGATTTTCAGGGACACAATCTTTTTTTGCTGGAAAAGTTGTGCAACCAGCATGCAACTGTAGTGATTGCAACAGCTTTATCTGAGTGGAATTTTTCGACCACGTGACAACCTACAGTTAAAATGTAGTTACATCGTCAGGACGACTTCATTCGGGGATCGGCCTCATCAGATTTTACCAAGTGAAAGCAGCATCGGCTGCCACGCAAAATGGAAACATTTCTGAAAGCACAATACTACGACGAAGGCCTGTATAATACTTCGATCGAGCACCTACTACTGCGTCAATCATGATGTGTTTCCAATCTTCGGCGCTGATGCACATAGGGAAGTTCCACTTAGATCGGAACTGTGCTGCTACTGTTTTCCATCCTTCATGTGTGGAGGGTGGTTTCAGAACGCGAGACATAAGTACTTACTACATAGCTGAGCACCCTTCTATTAATATCCTGCTCACTGTCGACTGACCAATGCGGTTACTGAACGCCACTGATTTGCGTATGACTTGTTGCTAAGAATTTGTTTACAAAAGTTAGCACTACTTTAGTGATAACATTCAGTTTCATTTATACTCGCTTTTGCATCTTTGGGGCGTGTCATACGTAGTCTGTGGGCACCAAGCTCCCCTTGCTTACGCCGTAACCCTCGCCGCTGCTTTTGCAGTGAAAGCTACACATGGTGGCGAGTAAATGGCAGCGGCACACGTGAACCATTCCATTGCACCCACCCTTCAACGCCGAGCAAGATACTGGACAGGCCGGCCACAAGTACCGTTTTTTAGGTCTTCCGCATGACCCGACCGGAAATCGAACCCAGACGTATTCAACCTGCTGTACCACTTATTTCTAAAAGTGAATACAACACACAGGCTGGGTTAAATCCTTCCAAAATGTTGCTGAAAACTCTCCAGCTTTGCTTCTTAAAGTTGTTCTTATTTCTACTAATTAAATGCAACTTTAGTTGAGAGCTCAGCACTCGTTAACAAGAAATTCTCTTAGCAAATAATATATTCATACCGACGTGTAACTGCTGAGCGATGGCTCTGTGGATTTCCTCCAACTTGTACGCAGTTTCTATTGCTGAGTGTAAGTAATGGCTCCACGGTATTTCAAAAAAAAACGGGGACCGAGACAAGTTCCTCGTTTGCTTCATCCTAAAACCACAACTATTCAGCACACGTCTTAAAAAGCTAGTGTGGTTTTGAGCAAATCGAATAAAAATACGAAAACTTGTTACCAGCATGCGTTTCGGCAAGCTTACAGAGCATGTTTCCCTTGGAATAAATAGTATTTCCATCATGACGTAACAGTATATCACGCAACGAGTGGAAGTTTTGGAGTGGACTTCAGTAACGTCTAATATCTTTATTTATATGATAGAAAAATCGAGATAAGTTCGCAATGTCTGCCAAGATTCCGTAGTGTATGGTGCCATGCCCCGCGAAACACGTCATAGTGTGGTTGCATTGCATACACCGAGTATTTATAAAGTTTGTTCATAGCAGCACGTAGCAATGCACCTCAGCCAGCGGACTCCATACCTTCGCTTGGAATTCGTCCGCATGGCATTATTTCCTTGTATTACTGTACGTAGGATTCAAAAGAAACAGCCAATTCGCTATCTCTCCGCTATATCTCTGTTATCCGACAACAAAATTTTGCGACTTCTACATGGGAAATCTAGAGGTGTGATGAGCGGTGTGCAGATAATTGAGACCAATTCATTTGAGATCATTCATTTGGGACCACTTCATTTGAGACCACGACATTTGAGACCTGCGGTCTCAAAATCAAATGAATGCGGTCTCAAATGACTGTGGTCTCAAATGGCTGTGGTCTCAAATGAATGTGGTCTCAAATGAATGTGGTCTCAAATGAATGCGGTCTCAAATGAACAGGTCTCAAATGAATGTGGTCTCAAATGAACAGGTCTCAAATGAATGTGGTCTCAAATGAATGATCTGAAATGAATGGTCTCAAATGAATTGGTCTCAATAGTCATGGAACCGTGATGAGCCCATTGACGACGAAGGGCTAATATGGAGTAGTCGACTAGATTGTACCGCCTCCCTGAAGCATGCCACCCGTGGCTCGGAACCGTGATATTGCGCTCCTAGGCTCCAGGTTATCGCGTGCGTTTTTTGCCACCGCCACATATCTATGCTTGCGTTCTTTCATCTGTTTGCGTGTTTCTCATTATCGCCACATGTGCGTGAATTTTACTTGGTCGTATACGATGTGATGATATTATTCAAATTCTCACTTCCAATGTCATTTGATGGCTCTCACGCGAAAATCATCAAGTTTGTTTGATGCTTCACAGTGGGCAACATACATTGAGGGCTGAACGTTTCGGGTGGTCTCATAAAGCAATTGTTCCAATCTCCTGACCATGGATCAGTCTTCTTCCTCTTGTGTCATAGCCTGATTAAGGTAGAGTGGTAGTGGCGCTCCCTAAGGATTGCTGCACCGACTGCCTTTAATGATTGCTGCACCGAAATTTTCCCAGTGCTGCTGAGGTCTGTACAGATCTTGCAAGAAATTCAGCTTTTGATCCTTCGACATAAGTAATGGCACCAATGTATTTGGACTGTTGTACTGTCTCAAGTTCTTTCCCAAACCACTCTTGTTCTTGTTGTGATGGGATTAGCGCAGTTTGCCATCAGCTTAGTCTTCTCAGCACTAATTTCCATTATACCCTAGCTTAAGGCTGTTTGATCCAGGTTGGTTACCAGACGAGCAAGTTCTTCACTCCCTGCCAAGACATTGATGTCATCTGCAAACGGGAGGTTGGTGAAATGCGTCCATCAACACTGATTGTGCCAGAGTGTTCACTGAGTGCGCCAACCGTTAAGCAGTACTGCTCCTCAATTATTTTTTGACCGTTTCATCATCAGTTGCCTTTCTGCGAGACCAAAACGATCACAAACACCTGCTACAACCATCTTTTACATAATTCCACGTAAAGCTGTTCTGCAGCTTAATCTCAACGTGGAAAGAAAATAAAAACGACCCAACACCTAATCGTCTTTGTCTATCATTGCATCAGCAAAATTTGTTGATTGTATCACTATAGGTCATGCATTTTATGCAGCAATTTATTTGGGATGGTCATTCACAATAAAATACTATTTCATAAATCGAATGCAAAACACTGAAACCCAAGCTGCATTTTTGTATTCGGCAATGCAGTCGAGCCAGCGTGAAACCTGATTGTTCACAACGTTAACCAAAACACAAAAAACTCATTGCATTGAAAGATAAAGGCTATCCATTAAATGTCCGCCCGATAATCCAGACCGCTTCTTAGTAATCAGTTACAGAGCACTGCAAATAGATCTCAATGAAAATGCTGACTTGGCAGGTATGCAGAGATATTTTCAAGCAAAGTGCTTTAACGAACGCAACCGTTCAGCATCGCTGCGCCACCATCCCAGCGTGTCAGCATTGTTTATTTAAACTTTTAGCTTCACATAGCTTGCAATTTGTGCCTTCGTTAATGACACATAACATGCAGTGCAAGCGTGTGCTTTCGAATTTCAGTGTGCGAGAAACAATGATCTTGAAGACATTTTCTTTTTCGCCGATCATTTTTAACCGCAACAGCCGGATAAGATGTTTTCAATGCAACCGTAAGGTTTTTCAAAGAAAACAAGATTGATTGGACCAATCATCAAGGACTTGCGATGTGTTACGTGAAATCGATTCCTGTTAAACATTTGCTGATAGAGTCCTTGCTTATCTCGTATGTGGAGAGTAGTTAATTGATTGAAGCAAGTGTTTTAGTGAATGTATTGATGGCGCACAAAGCATGATGAGAAGTCAGAAAGTTTTTTTCCGCCCAAGCCAGCAACGTCAGTCCAAGTGTCCAAGACATTCACAGTATATTGCACCGAGAAAACTTGACATCTCGTTAATCTTAGGTAGCCTTTCATGATGTGATGAAAATCAGTTACAATTCTCCACAAGGGCGAAAGCATCTAAAATCTCATAAAAATTTTTACTAGGAAATCGATTTCGCGCCAATTATGCATTTTCAGTTCTTCAAATTGCAAGCAGGGTCGGTGCGAAGTGGTTGAGCCCCCATCCAATGCTGGACTTTGGGGTCTCCAATATGCAACACTCGCATATTGCATTTAATTTTTAATACAGTGGTGTTCAAGCTAAGGGTCGCGACCGAAGAGGGGTCAGGAACCATTTTGGTGGAGCCGCGAGTAGATATTTTATATGCACAGCTGTAATACATTTTGTTTATTCAAGTTTCAGATGGTAGTCGTTGGGTAATAGTGGGTTGCTATAATATGCCGCGGTACAGTGTTTATATAAACAAAAACATCGATTTATTTTAACAAATGTTCGTAAAACATGTTTCTACAGCATCAACACAACATATAAAGGAGACAAACTTTAGCATTTGCTATATTTCAAGTTAGGAAAATTACTTCTCCAAGTTTTCAAAGATGCAAACGTTTCTGTCAACCCAGTCATATCTATTGTTTTGCATTTTCACTTCCAATAGATATCATTGTCAGATTTCTCAGTCTTTCATCAGTCATAGTTGATCTGTGAAATGTTTCGATGAACTTCAAGTTGCTGAAGCTCCGTTCAGCAGTATTGCGTACAGCAGTGATCGACAAACTTTCGTTATGATGGCCCCAAGCCCCCTCGTAATTAAAGGCCCGCGCTTTTTGGAGGTCCAATTTTAAACATATGTAGTATACACCTATCTGTAACACAATAATGCAATGTTAATGTCATAAACCCTATAACGACAACAATGATGCCTTGTTAACGCCAAACAATCAACGTTCGATAGTTGTTGCAGTAGCCTATATTTTATCCCACACAACCGACGCAGCACATTAGTCCTTCATACCACACGGCCCACAATAAATGCTGCGTGGCCCAATAAAAAGTGCTGAATAGCCCACAGTTGAGCCAGGCCCACAGTTTGCCGACCACTGGCCACAGTGTTATTGGTTAAATAACTGGATTTCTCATTGGTGTATAGTGTTGAGTTTGGACAATTATGACGCAAGATAGACTGGCTGGATATTAGAGCTGCGGGCTACTAATACAATTTTAAATGATCGCATAACTTGGCAATCGGTTATTCTATTCTTGTATAATAAGCGGATTCAATACAGGTCTGTAGCAGTGGCGTATTGACGGGGGTGAAAAGCTGCGGACCTCCCCCCCCCTTGCCAAGGTAAATGCAAAAACCGGGTCCCCGTTCAGGTTGTATTTCGGTATTCAGTATTCTTATGGCTTTTAGTAGGTTGTTGCGTTTCATGTTTTTCGGACGTTTTTGGAATGTTTTCTGGTGATTACGGGTTTCAATATAGAAACTCACATCCGGATACACTTATTTTCATTTTGTTTCTGAATGTTGGCAAGCGGGAACCCTACAGTTGCCAGTGGGATTCCTTCAGCTACGTTTCTAACCCTGGCTCAAACCTCTAGTTTCGCCATTGGTCTACAACTTAATTATCCTGAATAATTTCTTACCAGAGTATATTAAAAATGCTTACAATCAATGTGTATTCAGCAACGTTACCTACACAACTGCCAGCTTACCAAGGCAAATGCTGACAACGAAGCTATCCACAATGCATTTCGTAATGATTGGCTTTCTAACAGGAACCTATGGGTAGTGGGAAGATCAATCTTTGACATATTAGATAAATATGAATGTTGAACGTGAAAATGTGTGAAATCAGTTCTTGGTGAATTCAGTTCTGGTGTGTCTATATGCCGTAAAGATATCCTCAGTCAGATTTGGGGCCCCATTTTTACCTGGGCCCCCATCCGGGGGAATGTGGGCCCTTCCTCCGGTATACAAAAGCTTCTGGATGAAATGATGAAAGGCTAAAGCATTACTAGGAGAAAGTACGCGAACTGCAGTTTGAAACCCATTCTAGTAACTATTAGGACTTATAACACACGTTATGAGCATATGTGGTCATCACCGATGCTAAGCCAGCGCCAGAAGCCGAATGGCTTATTTCGAGCTGCCGTTTTGAATGAAGCACTCACGCAATATAGAAATTGTTTATTATGTTAAATATCGAGCTTTACATTGTCTTTCGTTGCAAGAATTCTGTTCAACATGTGCAGCAAGGCCCCAAGAGCTATTTTTTCGTTCAGAAAGCAGGTGGCTGTCGCGTGGAAATGTTTTACCTCTTGTTATGGAAGTGAAGAGAGAACAAGCAACATTTCACAGAATAAACATTTAGCCCTTGCCAAATACTTCGGAATGAAAAACGGGTTTTACTTTTCTGTTACTTGGCTGACATGATAACGGTGCTGAGTGCACTTGAATAATCGCTGCAAGGGCACTGCCCCAACATGATAGATTTTGGGTACAGTGTGCCTGCTTTCAAACAAAAGCTGGAACAATGGCAAGTAAAAGTAGAAAAGCAAAAGGTCACTTTCTTTCCAAATTTTAATAGGTTAATTGGTTATAACCTCAAGCAAAACCTAAATTTTAAAGATAATCTTCGTATGTTGTTTAGGAACACCTTCACACTTTGACAATAAAGTTTGAAAATACTGTAAATTCCAGAAAAGATTGGCAATCATACATGGCAAAAGAGTCAATTCACGAAAAGGTGGTCGAGCTGAATGCAGGATTTCCTTCAGATTTTCAATAACAGTTCATTACTATCCAAACCGACACACTAATTCAGTTATCTTTCAACGAAATTTCATCTCCCAAAGTTTTGGTGTCAAATTACAAAAAACTACCCGATCGTAGAAGCTTCACACTAAAAGGGACAATCCCATTTCCAAGTTCGTACTTGTGTGAGGCTGGATTTTCTACACTGGCATGTATGAAGAACAAAGATAGAAATGGTTTATATGCAGAAAATGCTATGGGTTTTAAGCTGAGCGATGCTGAGCTACAATTCCGTAAACTTGTCGAAGGCAAGCAAAGCTGTGTTTTAAAGTTGCGCGAAGTTGTGCCAGAAGTCACTTATGTGACGTCACAGTTGTATGAAATATCAAACGTTGCTGTACGTGGAACTCGAGTCAGTTTTTTGACGCCCCTACTCCCAACACATCTTTCACTGTTGTGGTGCTATGATGGGCCTGGGTAGGGACGCCAAAACTGTCTCCTACAATCGATACGCCACTGTAGCGAAGCGGTAACCCGCACGGTGAACTCAACGCCTTTTTCCTTTCTTGCTTCGTAGCAGAATGAAGAAAAGCTAAGTTTAGAAAGCGCTGTTATCCACTTCGGATTAGTTATTATTCGACGTAAGACGCATGAACAGCGAGCTTGTCGCTATGAAGCGCGCTGCCTTTGCGTTGTTCTTTGCGGTGCTATCTTCGGCATACAAAGTGGATGTGATTGATGATGCAGAAAAAAAGAAACATGAACATCCCAAGTTCAGTCTCACTGACGATCAACCGAAGGTAAAGCTTGTTTTTTGATTGGTTGACAATATCAATTCCTCAGTTTACAACGGTACAGGTAATAAAAACCAAGCAAAACAATGAATAAATGCCTTTTGACCTTTCAAAAATGTCGTGCCTGGTCGGTTACGTCCTGTGAAAGAATATCACCCTAATTTCAAGCGCCAAAAACATTTCGTCCTCGATTTGTTTCAAAATAGTGTGAAGCCACCTGCAGCGTACTGTTGCAGACCAGTGGGCAACGGTCTAGGGCCTATACACACATGAAGGAAAAAAGTTGGAATTGACTGTTTGATTATACTTCGTAGTTGTGACTTGTATCTATCTAGGAGCTCTTTTATATTTACAAATATTTCCAATTTTCCAATAAAACACAGATTTACTTCAGCATTCCAACTTGTGTACCAGTAGAACCTTTGTTTTGACTGCAGCAAATAAGTTCGAGCATTGTGACTCGATCGGAGAACATTGTGATACGATCGTGGCAATCTCAAGTGACTTTGCAAAAAGTTATCATTCAGCCAAACTTTAAGCTATAAATAATGAACAGATTAAAATCAAATACGTTACCACGATTAGACGAACCACGTTATGAAAACAGGTGAAGCAAAACGTGTATAATATGCTCAAAAGAAGGTGTGGTTTACTTTGGGTTTTGTTTTCTCTTCTGTGCGTCTCACAGCCTTTGACACATTTTTCGGACTGTTCTGTTAAGTCTACGATTTTTTTAATCAAGGATCACTCATACCAAGTTCGTCGTTATGCAACTTCACTGTGGACCAGCACCATGGTTAAAGGATACTCCGAGGAAAATGCTAAGAAAGTGGGATTTAAACGTCTCTTCGATTACATACGCGGCGATAATGACAGAGGTATACAAAAAAACTTAGAGAAAGACAATTTGAAAGTTGATTTTCAATGTGTTTTTTGAAGTCCAACAATAAATTAGCATTGGTTCAGCTTTTCCTCCAAAACATTAGACTTTCTCCTGCACAAGATAATTACGAATTAATTGCAAAAGATGAAAAAGTGTTTATAAGGTTCATTCATGGACGTTCAACACTCCCAATATTCGAATACATACGGGGCGCTAATGGCAAAGTATGAAAACGAGTATATAAGAAAAAAAATATAGAGACGTCAAGTCTATTATCTTCCGTTTAAGGTAAACTACAATTGATTGCAAACGACAAACAGATGTGTAGTAGGATCATTCAAAATAGCTTCTAAACCTTGTGCCTTGAATATTGGTAAACGTTCAACGTTTTGTACCAATTTAACTTTGCTTTACCGAACTTATTCTTGTCTCTAAAAAGATCCCTTTCAGTGTATTTTATTTTGCTTTACAAAGGCTCTTTTTCTGATGCTCAGTTATGGTCAGATCACGTGTTACCTTTCAACATATTCCAACAGGTATTGAGCTTGACATAACTGTTCCATTTGTCACGGCAATTCAAGCGAGTCCATGTGTCTTCTGTCGTTCAAGCTTCATCATGTCGTTCTATGTTCCATCCATTTATCATAATAATCCTCCCTTACCAAAGAACAAATATCTTTTCATGGAGAAGGGGACTCCCGTGACCGTTTATGTGAAGTAAGATTTTGCATAATACAACGCGTTTCTCAACGTATGTTCGTTTTGTTTAAATTCCAACGTATTGTATCTACCTGGATGTTGCAATCTGTGGTAATCAAAACTAGGGAGTGTGTGACTTGTTTTAGGTTGATAAATTGGACTTGGTGTTGTACTAGCCTAATTCCCCGAAGTACAACGAAAAAAGAACAAGATGTAGACATCAGAATTAAACGTTTTTCCTGAAACCTTTTCTCCGAATTGTCAATACTGCATTTAAATGTTGTAGCGCGGTATTGTCTAGCTAGAGAAACGTGTATTACAAGCTGAAAACTCGTTTTTCCAGTTCCATTTTGGCCTAGCAAAACGAAATACACATTCTCAGTGAAATTCACACTTTCAGGGGACTCCGTCGTAAGGAGTACAGTAATGGAAGCTTTTCTGTTTAGTTTTCAGCCGTTGGAATATTGAACTTTGAAGTCGCACAGTGTCGAGCGTGTTAAAGAAAACTTTGCTAATAATGGAGAATGTACTTCTTCCTGTGCTCCTATAGTATTTAGATAAATAACGGTAGTTGCCGACGGCGAATCTTCCGAAATTTCACGCGTTACGTGGAAATCTGCAAATTTAAAAAATTATTTTCTCAAGACGGGTTTTCCTTGCAGTACATGCGTCGTTCAAAATCATGCACCGATCACGTGACAAATTTTAACAGCGAAAGCTGAATGGAAAGTTCATGCTGAACGATGCGGAAAGTTGCTTCTGTTTTCCTAATTTTTATCTAATTTTTCATTTCAGCAACTAAATTTTCACAAATGTTTCTTAAGCTATCAAAAAAAGGTCATGTTGCTGTCGTGCACGTCATCCGAGGAGCTAAACGTCTAGGGAAAATGTGACTAAATGTTAGGAGATCCCGTTGGTGTTGCATCGTTTAAACATGCTGAAGAACATTTTAGTGCAATAGATACGAACAAATGAAAGTATTTTTTGATAAAACTTTTATGCGCCTCGCTTGAGTGGGTAAAGTCGTCGCACAAATCTAATGGATGCAAACCGCACTTGAAACGTTTGAAGAAACCAACGAGGGGTGAACCCCCCTGTCAATATATATCTTGATGTCCTTGACGGAAGACGTTCTACCGCCTGTCACAAACAGCAAATAAAGATGAAGGCAAAGAGATTTTGCCCGCGTGTTGTGAACCGTTTGCCCTGTTTCTACTTTACACGTTTGCTAGGCTGAAGAAAATTTTTCAATATCAGCAAGCACAAGAGAACACGCATGTAAAATTTTCTCTGTAAGTTACAATACTGCAGGACTGAGGATGCGCAGCGTTACCTGAAATCGATTTCTTATTTTTTTAAATCGCTGATGGATTCCTTATTTATCTCCCTTGTGCAAAGTAGTATTGCCAAATTCAAATGATGTGGCTTTTTCTGACTAGACTATAAAGTACCAGGCTTTTGTGTTCTGTGTACAGCTGTGCTGTCGTTGGTGACTGATACTCTTTGAAAATGAATTACCGTGTACAAAGGCTTCAGAAACATCAGAAAGGCATGGTTCAAATCGTGAATCTGTTCCAGTAATGGTGCGTTTCAAAAAATAAAATACTAGATAATTCATGCTTTTGATAACGTTTTCTTTAAATACTCGGTGTAATCGAAATGCACGAAAACGCAGTTCGTAAATCGACATAAGTTGACAAGTTGGACTGAAAACGTGCATGATTCAGTTTGGAAACAACACTTCCAAACAAAGGGCAATGCTCAGCTGTATTCGCCTATTTTTAGCACTTTCGCTTTGATGTACGCTAATCTTTTAAACCTGCTGATCCTGTAGATAAATTTTGCATGAAAAACTGTCACAAGAAGCAAATTTCATCAAATTTGTACGGTCACCATTTTTGTTGATGAAACTTGAAAGTGTTGAATAAACAAAGAAAAAGCTGTGTTAAACTCAGTCGTGGATTTACTATAGATTACCAATTAAAATGTTTGTTTTTCGTTTTTGAAGAGAATTCAGCGGCGAAGTCAACCCGAATTTGTCAAAGTACGTTGCATACCAGCTTTCTTGTGACCTACAACGCAATAATGTGACGAAGAGTAAGGTCGAAAGCCATTACATGCTCTTATCGGAGTATGGAAATCCTTTGTCTGGATGGCACCGGCGCAACGAGATCTGGCTTCCTCAACGCAATAGAAATTTTAAGTCCGAAATTGATGGCTTTGGTTTCAGCAAAGATCCTTAGGAAGAGCGTGAAGATCCAGGATATGCTATGCTGTAGTTTACTGAAGTGAGCTTTGCAGAGAACGTACAGCACTGTAGCGAATGCACATGCTCAATGTACATGTCCGTTGAATTTTAAGCATCACGTACATAGACGTCGGAAGGATTTTTTCCGGGGAGAAATCGTTTTCCAAAGGTGGAACAATAAACTTTTTCCAAGGGGGGGTAATTTTTACAACACCTAAACTAAGGAAAAAGCATTTGTCTAATAACTAAAAGCGGCAATAGCAAAATATTTAATTTCAAAATCCAAGGGTAACCAAGACCCACTTCTCCCTTTCCGACGCCCATGATCCCCCGTGTTTGTTGTTCGTCTCAATCCTGAACTAAATGCGAAACGCCTGTATCCATGTACAAACTCTACAGACGTTCCGAACTTAGCTGTTTTGAAATGTTTTACACGAATGCCTAAAGACCAGCTCGCTGCTTCGATAAGTCAAACTGCACAAGCACTCGACGTTGCCGTGTGTAATTCGATTCTTATCGTGATGACACACTGACAGAAAAACAAAAATAAAAGATCTGCGCTTTCATTTTTATAAGTTGACACGAAGCAATCGCACAGCGGAGAGAAGCAAAATAGCCACGACAGATGCTTCATGTACGATTTGCGTGATTAAGCGTATTCTCGCCCTGTTTTAAAACTTCATTTTTTTGTTCGGATCTGAATATGATCGTACAATACATTTTACTGCTGCACAAGATCTGACTCGTGAAGCAATAAGCCACGATCAAAGAAAAAGACTACCGAAGCGAAATTCGACGCGAAGCAGCTGAAGAGAAAACACAATTGTGCCATTCTGCATACATCAATTTGGTGATGTGAGGCAAACCCTTCTACATACATCAGTTTGGTGAAGGCAAATCCTGCTGGCTGCACTACGAGAAAGGAACCCAGAGGTCGTCCAAAGACCAGTTGAAGCGACTGCTGCAACAGCTAGCCTTTTATTTCTGCTTGTCCGCAGAAATTTGAGAAACGCGCCCTGACAATCTTTCGCCTGGAACCTGACCCTTGCGAATACGCGCATCAACTGGACTGTAGTCTCTTGTTCCCTGCAGCAATTGCTAACGGAACCGAAAGGTTGCACAATTTCTTGTTATCAGATCCAACAAACAAACAAACATCAGCGGCGATTGATCGTCAGCACGGTTTCTTAAACACAACAGAAACAAACTCAAAGCATTCTGTCAGCGCAGCCAATTGAGCAAGAAAACTTCACACCGATAGCTGAGAGCGCTACAGACAATTAACGATTAGACAAGCGCACAACGCGGCTATTTACAGTAAATTCAAACATGTATCTGAAACGCCTGATTGCGATCGAGGCATTACTTCAGTGTTGATTGGCAAGCTGCAACTGCTCGATGAATTCTCCAAAGGAGACATATAACAAAACTTACATACCAAAAACGGTGTACGTCCACACCTCAGATCTCTGGTCTTTTCGGTCAACAGAAACACTCTGACTTGGTTAGCAGAATTTGTTTACACGAATGCGGAAACGTTACTGAAGTTCCCGTTAACCCGAGTCGTACTTTTATCGTACTAAGCGCGGCAAAACAGAAAAACAACTTCTTTTGTCACAACTGTTCGAGACTACGAAACAGACACAAGTTGTTGTTACATCCTGTTTTAAGCAGACACAAGACGGCGACATAGAACTTAAACTGTTACTCAATTCAGCGTGAGATTAAGCAAGTCGCCAAAAAGGCGGGTGATGATCCGGTTGCGATCTTCGCAAGGGGGTTCGTCATAGCGTGAGCTACTTTAAAATACTGGCCACCACATGGACAGCTGGAGCGGTTAAACAAGGCGAAGGAAGAGTCGTCGCTGCGCGCCGTAACAGTGGCTACCGCTCCGACCTTCTGACATTGTATGGTGTTTTGGTTATGGCGTGTTATAAATAACTACAGTGGTCTTGTACAGCCACAACTGAGTTTTTGCACAGTGTCTGGTATGATTTGATTCAGTACTGTGCCAGATTAACAATAGCAGCAAATGTAGCAACTGCTACGGGCCACGCGGCCTCGGGGCCCCGCGGTCCTTTGTATTAAATTTGCTGTAAGGGGTGAATTTCTCAATTCAGGTGCTCGAGGCACACTCGCAGAACGGGGGCGCTATATTTCGCTGTATAGAAATTGTATTCGCTGAACGCAAGCTGATTTTTCATTATGTCGAGAACTTTCTCCTGCATGAAAGTCAGTTTCACATTGTAAATTGTTTGAAGTCACTTGATTTGAATTTGTTCATCGTATACACATTCAAGTTGTTGAGGGGCCCTTTTGGCACATTTGCACACAGGCATTCCAACAACCCTGGGGTTAGGTTTTTGTTGATTTCGTGTCTTAAAAAAATGTGAGAAATATGTGTTTCCATGACTCTTCTTGATTTTCAGAGACAAATGAAACGGTGCCGAGTTATTTTGCAAAAATGTTTCTGAAAGCCTATAAATAGAAACTTGGGGTATTATACTACCCTTGAATTTCCTGATGTGTAGGAAATTTAATGCACCCTAATACTTTAAAATTTAAATTTGATTTGAAGTGCAAAATTTTTGTGGCAGATACGACATCGGAAAACTGTTATGTGAAGAGCAGACCTATACACCATGACATGATATGAAGAAAAAAACGGATCTAAACGCGCATGACGTTTTCTACACAAAAATATAGATTTCCCTCTAAAAATAGGTGTTTGGAGGTACAGTGTACAAAATGTGTATGCTATGTTTGTTTCGCTGCGCAGATACGATTTTGTTGCAAAAGTGATTAAACCTGGTGTCGGGAAGTCAAAATGGTTGAACCAGAAATAACGGAGGTCACGTGTCCTAGGAAAACGTAATTAGAGTTGCATAACACCCTTAATTTCCCGACTGGTGTGGTGTTTGAAGGTTTTCTAAGCATGGACAAAACAATCCAAGAACTATGTGCGAAACTCTAAAAAGGGGCCCTCACGGCATCTCTGAAGCGAGGTAGTCCGAGGCGACCGCCTCGTTCATCTCCCCAAATACCCACCCCTGCTTATGTGTATAAATTTTTTCAGTCCAAGAAGCCAATGTTTTGCTAGATTTGTCATAAGCAGTTACACCAAGATTTTCAATTGAATGCTTTTACATCAGACTACTGTGATTGAAAATTAACGTATTTCAATGATATTTGCAATCTTATGGGACCACTCAAGCAACGAGGCCAAATTGCAACAATTCCCAGATATTGTTTGATTGTATTGTTATGAATTGCAGTTTTAGAAAGTATTATTACACCAAATTTGCCTGTGCTATAAGTTGCGTTACCTTTTTTGGCACTTTAAAAGTAGTTTGGCCAGTGATGGCAAACCTGGGGTTTTGCCCACAAATCTGGGGTTTTCAATGCCGTTCTGGGTTTATGTTTTTTTCTGAAGATCTGGGTTTTTAGGAAGTAGCTGCCAACAGCGGTAATTTAAGATAAGGTGTGATTGATTAAACTTTATTTCTAGTCTCATCTTTCTTTATCTATTTTTTTATCAAGGTACCTTAGTCCTTAACTGATGAACGAGCAGTTGACACCGTAGCCGTAAATATTAGCCAGGTGCAATGTGTTCAAGTGATAGATATACTATAAAAGGAAGCACAAATCGAAAGAGTAAGTGGTACCGGTACACACAGAAATTTTAACGTAGAGTGGTTGAAAGATCCAAATCTCAAAGGTTAGCCACAGAAGGACACTGGAAACGAAGATTTAATTATTGTAAATTCTGCTAGATCAGGGCTTCTCAAACTTTTTGTCCTGCGACCCCATTGTATAAATGGGTGTTCTATGCAACCCTTTCATGGATAGCCCAGATGTTAATGATGTGTGTAAATGCACCATTAAAAACCTCAAGAGGCAGTTTTGTTTATGGTGAAATCATACAATTGCGCCTAATCCAAGAAAGTAACGATAGAGTAATTAAACAACTATGTAATGGAAAAAGGGCGAAAAAAATTAATTGAAAAAACAGTTTATTGAAGTTATCAAGAACAGCTAATGGGATGGATGCACTTGATGATTTTTACACAGGTCATCCATTCGTAGCTTGACACATTAGCCAACACAGCAAGAAAGACATTTTCAAGTTTTCAAAAAGCATCGGTTTTTGAACTTGATGATTATTAATTTTGAGAATGCCGCATCACGCAAATATGTTGCGCATACACCTAAGGGTGTACAAAAGGTTAAATCAGAAATGCATGGATGTTCATTTCTTGTTCTTACCAAAACTCACATGAACTCTGTTATGAAAATACCAGTTGCAAACTTTTGACGCATATTAACTCTGCAAATTCACCCTGGGCTGATCATGGCAGATGTGTGATCTCCTGAATTTCAACTGTGTTTGCGGATCCAACTTTTTCTGAATCAAACTTCGAAGTACATCTGAAAATGTGCATGAAACATTCAACTTTAGTGGAAAACTCGGTGCGTACTCAAAGCAGTTAGCCTGGCCCGTCATTGGCGGATCCAGGGTTTTTTAGGGGGGGGGGCTCAGGGACAAATTCATCCGGATGTGTATTGACTTCATAGCGGTGAAAACCCAACTGCTCAGGAAACTCTTTTAACAAACACGGCCAATACCCATGGACATTTTGGCCAAATCGCATTCTCACCATTACCCAGGTTTACTGAGACGTTTCCGGAGCAGAAGCGGCCTTCACAGCATTTCAGAAATTATTCTCAAACTTATCTAACCTTAAAAAAGTAACTTGTTGATTGTCCAAAAAAATTTATTGCTGGCAAAACAAACACACGTCCCCGCCGAAAAACGCGTGGGGTAGGCATGAAAGTGACACAAAAAATACACGTAAAAACCCGAAATACTAGCAGTAACCTTTGTTGGCAGTCTGTACAAGGCCCATGCCGTATTGTGTTCGAAAATTGCAGATGTGCATGTAATAGATGTCCATGTCGTTTGGACTTGAAACTTTGTTTATTTTCAGAAAAGTTTCCGATTTTCATTGCACATCACGATTGTCTACCCAAAATAGCGAAATTTGTTTGCAAAAATACCCGCCAATTAGTGCCAAAATATCAATCACAAGCAATTGAAAACAAAATGCAATTTAAATCACAAGCAATTGAAAACAAACTGCTATTGATTATCATCTAAGGTAGTAATTTCGAAAACAAGCACACACACCCCGAAAAAAACGCTTGGGATAAGCGCATAGTCGTAGCCAAGGGGACCATTCCCCCCACATTTCTAGGGTTTCTTGCCATTTCGTGCTTTGAGAGGCGGTGTCCAAAACAAAATACTGTTGCTCGCTTAAAGTCAAAAGATTTGCCCGCCACATATTTGTTGGCTCGCTACGCCACTAGGTAGGCCTACGTGTAGAGACGAAATCCCAAAAAAACTCGAAGCAATAAATCCTGGCACGTTGCCCTGGAAAGTGTTTATTGCATCACAAGGCCATTGAAAATGATCAGACAATGTTTTTCACATCACAACGGGAAATGTGAAGTTTGTAGTTTGCAGCGAGTCAATGACCGACTTCTGCTCATCCATTCAATTTTTTGTATGAAGTGCGGCTATGTCGCTGTAACGCAATTTTAGAAACACAATACAGTAAGTTGAAAAAAATTGATTAGAGACAGCAGAATATGGGTAGATAAAAAGTATCTCAGTTCGTGCTGAGCTGAACTTTTGTCCAAAAATTGTTGCTGGCAGGTCTGATGCTAATCAGTAGTCATCCTGCTATAGCCTACAGCTAATCTAGCGCACTTCATTTTTAGCTTATATCTGACATATGTAGTGTACGTCTACGTTTTACGGTTAAGTGTGCTGTTATGAAATTTATGCTGTCACTGAGCGCTCTAACCTAGCCTGTAGCTAACTGCATTGTAAGTTTGTTGTAGCGTAATTTTGATGTCTTCGCTTAACTAATAAAATAAGCTCCACTCATTCATGAAAGCTTGTAAGAAAAAACAGTATAGTCTTCTGCTTATTCAACTTTTGTCCGCAGCCTGCTGCTTATTCAACTTTTGTCCACAATAAGCCCAAACCCATCCAAAGTAAACAAGAGTTTAAATACTTACGCGTAGTTTATGTAACATCGGGACCATATTTATTGTATAAAAACTTGCTTATTAGAAATTTCATCTTTAGTGAAATAAACACATTCGGACCGCCCAAATTCAGCAAAATAGGCCTTGCATTTAATATTTTCGTCCTTATCCCTGTGCAGGAAATGGTTTTAAGGTTATCCAAAAAAATCACCCCAATGGACGTTTCTGTGTCGGGAACCATCGATCAAAAAATTTGTCTAAAAAAATTTAGGGGCGGCTTCAGACCCCTTAGCCTCCCTGGATCCGCTTGTGCCCGTATAGCCTAGACCTACAGTTCTAAACACAAGCATGCCTTCATGTTGGAATGAATGCAACAAGGTTAATATTGGTCAGTGCGACATACCGATGATGACGTAACAAAGCATAACTTGTTGTGCTTGGCTGACTGTTATACCTCACTTGATAGTTCAGGCACGCATCCTAGTAAACAACTGACAGCATGAAACGTGGAATTGCCCCTAAAAATGCTGTAGAAACAGTTTGATTGCAGGCCTGCTTTTAATTTTCTGTAAATTTTACAAAAACCTTCATATCTGATTTGTCAAGACAATTTATTTCGCGACCCAAAATTATAGTTTGCGGCCCCAAATTGGTCGCGACCCATAGTTTGAGAAGCACTGTGCTAGATCATCGTCTGAAATGTAAACAAGTCCATGTTACTGCGATATAATAATTCCAACAGACACAAAAGTTCATTAGCAAAGCAAAATATATTCACTAGCACGTTTTGTTACTAATAGATGCCCAGACATGGCAGATAGTAGAAAGGTGCACATGGTAGATAGTAGAAAGGTTCCTAATTTTGTGTCTGCCGGGATTTTCTGTTCAAATATGTTTTTTCGTGGTGAGTCTATTTGGAGTTTTAAAAACACCTCATTGGCAATTCTGGATTAGTATCTATTCATTAGCTAATTGCAATCTAGGTACAGGATTTTTCGTACTTGTGAAATTCGGTATATAATGATAGTCACATGAACGCCCATAGAATTTATGATTTAACAGTTGTTCGCTTATTCAAGTGCATTTTTGACTTAGGGCCCCGGGCTGTTTGTGTGCTACAGGCACCACGCCACCTTAATCCGGCAATGATTCTGTATCTTGTGTGCTGGTTGTGTTCCATGCAGCTCTTCTGTACACCGTGTGCCTGGTTAGAACGCTACAGTAAAAATTTATGAACGCTACAGTACCAATCGACCCGGCCGAGGGTGGAACTTCAGATCAACCAGCACCTACACCGACGCATTTACCACCAAGCCACAGGCTGGTCTATCGTCGACCTTGCTTGGTCCCGTTTTGGTGTGATGCTGGTGGAACTATCTGGAATTGCTGAAAACCTTGAAGCATTCCGAGTGCTCCTGGGGCCGCTGCACCCGCGGACCCCCCAGAAGAAAATCGGGCGTAAAAACGAATCGATGAATGCTTACGTCACGACATTTTTTCACACGCACATTTCCAAAAAAGGAAAATTTTAATCTGCTAGCTTTGTATGTATGTGTCATCAATGGTTTGCGTCACCAACTTCTTGGTTGCACTTTTGTGAGTCACTGCTGGCATAACGCATGTAAACTGCGTAACTCCAGCCGAACTGAAGTTTGGTACAACAACATTTGGTGTCTTTTAAAGTAAATCTATGGCATCACTTAACTGGTGCGTGTACCCATCTACTAGATTGTAGTTCAGTAGATAAGCAATAAATTACTCACGACAAACATTTATGCTTCCTTTTTTCATAGTCAGAACACTGCGTCTGCCCAACAAACGAAGTCATCCTTTTCATGCGCGGTAGTCCATGTGCGCCAAAACAAATGCAGCTTTTTCCGCAGCTTCTAGAACCACTCAGGCATTTTAACCAACTTGAATGTGAGTTTCAGGCAGGGCAAGCGAAACGAAATTTTCCAACTGGTTTGAACAACGAATATCAACGTGTATCTTTAAACTTTACTGAAAGAATGTCAAGGATATTAGGAAGATGTGAGATTTTTACAGAGAGTTCATGATCTAACGCTTTGCGTCATGGTTTACAGTTGTGAAACTTATAAAGCTCGGAACACAGACTTGGAGGGGTAATACAAATATCGTGGGACAACGGATTTTTGCCTGAAAAATGTGTTCGTGCAGAAATTGTAGATTTCAAAAATATTCTACAATTGAAATTCTCTATTTAATAAAAAGGAACGTCTAATTCAAATTTCAACCAATTAATACCAAAAAATACTTAAATTGACAAAAAAGATCTTTATGAAAAGATTACAGTTCCCATAACTAAAACCTGTTTTCAATGCTTCAAATGAATTTAGCCTCAGTCGTTTCCAGTATTTTTCTTCAGCCGCACCCAATCACCTCTAAATTCCTGATTGTCCCCCGTTATGTGGTGATATATAAACCTTATGATTTGAAAAGTGAACTACGTTTTTACATATGCTTACAAACCTGAAAAAAATAAAAAAAATTAAATTCGAACATTTGGAGCCATACCTAGTCAGTCGGCCTCAATACCCCCCTTACAACTAAAATTTCACCCCCGCGGAGCCTAGCCTACCCATCATGTTGGGAACCACTGCTGTAGCCAAAAACAGACTAACTGGGGCATTACAGTCCTCTTTGCATCTCCCTTCCTACGCTTATATTAAGAAATTCTGAATGTGAATGAGCCACTACTCTGAATAGAAAGATACCCAGCATAAGCGTAGCCAGGGGACCAGGGGGCCATACTCTCCTAATTTTTAGAATGTCTCGTCATCTTTTGCTGCGAGAGGCGCTATTCCAAACAAAATGCTGTTACCCGCCTAAAATCAAACATATTGCTCCCCCCTCAAATTTTTTGCACCTCCTAAAACATTTTGGTCTGGCTATGCCACTGATTCCCAGGCTTGTCCATGGCAAGGGATTCACATGAGAACAAAAATAACTCAAGAAAGGTCGAGACGAGCTTTGCTGGCGACATCGACTGTTTTAAGCGACCCAGAGGTCGACTCGGGCAAAGACCAGGTGACGTGATTACATCTTCACCCTTGCTTGGTTTCATCTTCTTGTCGAGCCAGCACAAATATCAAAGATGCTGAGAGCCGAGTTGTATTGCGAGACCTCCTTGAGCTGCGGCCCCCGCAACCTTCTCCAGAGGTAACGCATGTGAGCGGGTCAAGTTTATTTATTTATTTATTTTACGACAATCTTGCCACAGGCGGTAGCCTGAATGGTGTAATTTTGTCGTGTCACGTCAAGCTTTCAAAATACAGCACGAGTAAACTCACAAGAAACATAAATAATACGCAAAACGAATACACTGCTTTACTAGAATCTATTACAACATTTACGAAATTCGTCAACAGCGTTAAAAATAGCTACAGAAACGGCAGTCGGCGCATCAGGCACACCGTGTAGATATAAGCGCAACAAATCAGTATGACCCAAGCGCTCAAATCGTTCAGCAAAGCCGGTTTCGTTCAAAACATCATGAACTTTGTTATGAAGTGCTGTTCGTGCTGCGCAGTGCATGTTACAATGGAAGAACAGGTGTAATTCGGTCTCCATTTCATCACATATACAAACACGATAGTTGTTTTTAATGATATTTAACGGACTGTGGGCGAAGCGAAGCATACAGCGAATGGAAGTCATATGGGGATTGAGTCCTAACAAATGATGAGTACTTTTTTTTGATATGTGATAATGGGAATTTAAGCGATTCATGAAAATGGTGTGGTTGGCTGAAGATTTAATTTCCAGTGGTAGAGAATTCCGCAAGCTGGAAGCCTTACGGAGGAAGAAGTAGGACAAGGATTTTTTTAAATAGTGGTATTTGAACATTTTGATTGTGACGTAAAGCATACGGAACAAACGCTTTGAACGATCTGAAAGTACTGGCAGGAAAGCGGCAGGGTACCATATCAAAAATTAATTTGGATACATAACAAAGCAGAGATATTTTTCTACGTAAATTTAAGCTTGTGAGGTTTAGATCGGCTAGTACATCGTTGGAGGATGTAGTTTTAAGACAACCTAGTATTATTTTAGCAGCGGAGAAGATCCTTGAGGAGCACCACAATTCGTATACTTAAGATCCGAACGAGAACAGCCCAAAAGAACGACTTGAGAAAGACGGAAGAGATAAGAGGATAGAAGATTTTAAGAGAGATCCGACAATCCCACGTTGCTGCAATTTAAAGATAAAGCGAATATGATCAACACGATCGAAAGCTTTAGATATGTCAAGGAAAACTATTGTTGAAGAGATATTTGAATTGTAGGCTTGGTGCAAACTGGGACACGTACCAAGCAATGAAGTTAAGGAAAAATGTTTTTTCCAAAAGCCAGAGTTGTCAGGTATTAACAGTTTATGTTATTCTAGGTAGCAATAAACATGCTTATGAATAAATTTTTCGAACACTTTTGAAAGGGAAGGCAACAACACAATTGGACAGTAGTTTTGAACAACTGTTTGAGAAGCGGTTTTATGAAGTGGAATTGCAGTAGCAGTCTTCCAAGATGTAGGGAACACCTCTGAACACAAAATTAGGTTAAAAATAAGACTGAAAGGAGTAGCGAGCGATTGGCTGCAAATTTTTAGGATTCGATTGGGCAAATTGTCAAAGCCTTTGCATCTATTTGGATGTAGACTTCTTAAAACACGAAATACTTGAAATGGATCAAAGGTTGGAGAGAGTGATCGATGGTCAGTAAGAAAGTGGAAATGTGGCAATTTATTTATATCATAAGCAGGAGAATTAGAAATTGAAGCAAAATATTCATCGAAAAGATTGCACTTCACACATTCATCATGCACAGATTTTCCATTTAGAGTTTGTGGGTAGTTGCATTGTTTGTTTGGTTTCCAGAACTGATTTAAAAGGCTCCAGTAATCGGCATGAGATGTATTAGTGGTGTTTAGTTTATTTATATAGCTCACGTTATAACTTTGTTTAGCCAATTAGTTTTTGCGTTGGATCAGATTTCTAAGTTTGTTACAGAGACGTTTGAGCAGGTTTCTTGCTCTCAGGTCAAGTTTCTCGAACGCTTGATGTGGTGAGCGTGAGAAGCTGCTAGTGTAGACAGCAGGAGACTATGGAAAGCAGCATCCTGCAGGCGTGATCTTTCATCATTTGATAAGACTTGACATTGCTATGACACCTTGCAAATTGCAATATCATTGGCCTCCGTAATCCTACTTACGCTACGTCGGGGTTAAGATGCAGACATTAATATCTATATTGCTATTTCGTTTTATTGCATTTGAAATGTGAAGACAGAAACTGGAGTTGGGATGTTGAGAAGATGATGCTTTCCAGTGATCGAAAAATCAAATCAGTTTTTTGCTAACGTCTTAACTCAGTCATCGTCTCTTTGTCTGCACTGACAAAACTGAAGAGAAACATAAAGTAGTATTATTTGGGACTGACATACATCTTCCTATTTCAAATAACAGGGCATTTCCTCCATTCGGTCTTGCCGTAAAAGTGGTCGACCTCTTTTTATTCTTTTGTCAAGAGATTACAGTCAAACAAAAAGAAATCAAGTAGTCACACTTTCCTGCTACGAAGCGCCAACCACATATTCAATCTTATCACAAGCACTTTTGTTTGATGACCTAAAGCCACAGGTCGTCCTTGAAATATAAAGCTGCGATAATTTAACAACCTACATTGCGTCAGCACCATTCCTTGGCCATCTTCCCAGCTAGTATTGGAAGAGTAGACTCTTCAAATTAAGGTTGGTAGGTAATAGAGACTTGGTGCTACTGTGTCATTAAAGTACACAAAGTAATTTGAACACTCCAATTACCGTCGATACACAAATTTTGTATTTGCGCATTTTAAATTTGGCGCGATAATTGATTGCGAACTTGTTCTACCAGTCAGGAATATCTAAATCAATTTCTCATGATGCGTTTTTCAAACTAATCAATCAAGTTCTCATTATCTTTCAAAAGTGTATTGAAGCTTGCTGCACAATCTTCATTTTGTCTTCACCACATCCTAGCATCTCATGGTTTTGTTTCTAAAACTACGGTCAGTTCACGTTGTGTATTTGCTCGAGCGTTGTTTTTCGATTCTAAACTCTTCATCACAGCTTTACCAGAGACTAGTCAGATTTTGTTTAAAGATCAGATGTAAGCTGAACAACACGATTCAAAACAAACAGTTGTTCGTCGTTAAGATGCTTAGAAAAATAAATCAAATACTCATTGCGTTTTTTCAACTTTGTGTCGATAATCAACCGATGATATTGAATAAGATTGTTTAGCGCTCATCCAATCTTCTTTCGATTTATAAAAAGTTGAAGTGTTTACCTTGAACGTTATGAAAACGTATAGGCATACCTATAAAATTTTCAAAACGACGTTATTTAAGCGATATATTTTATATTTTAAAGTTGCAACCCTTACACAATATGTACACCATTAAAGCAGATTTTACTAGTTATCTGGAAATGTAATTTTCAACTTTCTAAACCTCAGCATATGGATATGCTGCATGTTTCTACCAACATAACCTTAGGATTTTACAACCAAAACATGCTGATTGTTATTCTGCAATAAATAATGAGTGAAGGACCGTTTAACAAAGAAAAACCTTCGAATATAAAAGCGCCAATGGAAAAACTCAGCCGACCTTGGCATCACATTGTGACTCCAAACAGCTTCTTAACCTGGTGCATAGGATGCCAAAACGTTGCAAAGCAATGATTAAGAACAAAGCATATTGTACATCTACAAATGATATAAATACGGCTTTCTGCAGGGCTGCAACAGCGTTTAAACAATTGTGGTGATGCGATGCTTGCAAGATTTTTGTTGGATTGAGGCTAAAGAATTATGCTGGTCAAGCATTCCTATTCACTCCAAAGGCTTCCATCCACTTTGCCCCAACTTAGCTCGATGACAGCATAGATCATATTTTGGAATATCTGGTTTTCACTAGCAAACGAATTCCTAGCAATTGTGAGCGTTTTGGTTTCGAATTGCCTCATATTTAGTAGCATTCATTGTTCCCTCTTTAATTTGCATCTTTCCAACCCGTCCTCAAGCGTGAGGCATCACATCTAATGAAAATATATTTCCCGAACTAATGATTCTACGTCTCGTTTTTGGCCTTTTGAGTTTGTGTCACACTTCAGCACTGAACAGATCCACAAATATTATGATACATGCTCATCTACGGCTATCACCCAATATTTATAACATAAGGGAAAATTGCATTTAGCAGCTTGAATTTTTTTTCTTTAACTAATGTCCAAAGGCATCATATAAAACTCACAGAAGCCACTTGTTTTCACAAGCGAATTGTTCCCTTTGCACTACAAATAGCTTCGCTTTGAGGAGGATTGCAGTAAAAATTACCCTTGGTTCTTCCCATCGTCCAACTACCTCAAGCATCTTAGGATATCATCTACGTGGCACTTATCACCGGACGGCGGTGCCATGTGTCGTAGTAATCATGACTGCGCCTGCGCCATCTATGCATGCGATCTTTCCTGGCGCCAGAGATTTTGCTTGTGTTCTATCAAAGCAACCGTGTTAATGCCAGTGGCGTAGAAGCATTCTTTTTTCGCCATGGCTCTCCCACGTGACACCTATCGCTCTATTCCAAAATGCTACACCAACGTGGGGGTACAGCATGTTGATTGCAGTTGAATATGAGAGCAATCTTTTGAATCAGAAAGCTGTATTTTGCTGAGTTCTTCAAAGCAAAAATTGAGACATCAGGGCCAACATGAAACAAACAAACGTGTGTGCAGAAACACGAAACGATTTATTAGGCCACAGCAAAAATCTCCAAGTAATAGGTCTGGGCGGGTATAATCTAATAGGTCTGTGCGTCTTTACACAGAATCCGGTTACGGCTTATTGACCGGCTTACTGCCAACCGCCGTGTTCGTATATGCGCTTTTAGCCATATGCAGACGGATTTCTAGGTTCCTCACGGCCTAACCTTTGCCTTACAATAAATGATTTGGGTAAAGGTGTCCTCACAAAGAATCCGACTTATGGCGGCGAAAACTTACGATTACGGTCAGTTTCGTCAAGTGGCTTAACAGTGAAAGGCATCTTCCACCGAATGGCTTACCTCGTGTAACTACAGTACTTTTGTTAAAGTGCGTTGAATTGTTGTGGTGGTCTTTTCGCCTAATAAGGCGTAGCAAACTTGCCTTAAACACACTGTTTGCGAGAATAGAGCCTATCTACCCTTACCAATGCAACTTTCAGTTAATTGGAGTAAACATGCTGTTCTGTGACATGGTATTCGTTGAAAAACTACTTGCAACACTTTTCATAATGCAGCATCAACTTATTTTCACTGTTTTGTATTTCATATGCAATCAATGCAGATAGGTGCATCGTAATTAGCGGATAGTAGCCTATGCATCGTGTTGAGTATTTTTTACCGAAAATCAGTCTTTAAAGTGCCAGTGGGACCGTTGCAAGTGGAGCAAGTTAAACATGGTTGTTATCCCAAAGGTGGCCTTAACATATTTTGTGATTTATTTATTTATTTATTTATTGTTGCTTATGACTAAGTTTCTAAAACAAAATAATGCAAAAAGCCACCATGCAAAAAAGTAGCCCATTGCCAGTGGATACTAGAATAAATGAAAACAAAATGACAAGAAAATTTAGCAGTGTTAACAAAGATTGTCCCTGTGTTACATAGGATTGGTGAAAGACCGTGGCGATCATTTAGTCAATCAAACCGATTTAATAGTTATTGACAAGTGTTAAGTAACAACAGTTGGGACTAAAATAAGCACAGTTAGGAAACACACAAAAACAAACAGAACATGTTGAGGAAAAAGTACAGATGAAGAGAACATGCTTATGTACACAAAGGAGTGGATCTAGTTGAATTCAGCAAAGTTGGTGTGGTCAAGAAAATGTTAAACACAGTATAAAAAATAGAAAATAAATTGTTGATGAAGTACAAGCTGAAAAAAACAATAAAAGAATAATGGACTGTAATTTTATTCGTGACAATGGTATGCGCACAGGAATGAATAAGAAACAAACAAAAAATAGAGATACATAGAGAACAGCAATTTGCATTATTCAAATTCCTAATACCAGTAAAAATTACTGCATTGTTTCTTCATAAAGTGAATGCTAATAAAATCTGTAACTATGTATCTTTTCCATTTTAAGAGTGGTTTCGTGTGTTGCATGTTGCTCCGTTTTTGGCACATATAGTAATCTGTAACACTGCAGTGTTGCATCCACATCATCATTTTTCGCGTGTTTTTCTCAAACGCTTTATGTACAGATCACTGGGGATTTGGCCCATATTGCAAAAACAATGATCATTAGGTGAATGCACATTTTTAGACGTAACTGTATGCACGATGGTGATGTAGCATAAGGTGTAAGAGCGTACACTTATTTAGGGTTGCGAAGGATATTTTGACCAAACTTGCCTAAATTTGCCTGAAAAACTTGTGTGGGACACACTTTCCCACTACAGATTTTCTGTAGCTGCTGGCACATCATATTTTCCTCTACCCAGTTGTCGTATATTTGAAACTATAAAATGTGGTACGTGCAGTTTGGTTCGTAAAAGTACGCTAGGCTCTGCATGAACATCCTCAGAAGCCAGCTGGCTCAATACTCTTGAGCATCTGCCTCACAGTTCTGAAGTTTGGCGTTCCATTCAGGTTCCAGCTGTTGCTGTCAGCAAGAAATGTCACTCCTAGCTGAGGTTTGCTGACTATATACATATTTAATATGTTTTCTATGACATAATCTACCTTTATCTGTACACTCAACAACAAAGAAGCATAATTTCATTAATGTTGTTAAAACCTGTCGAAATTTACTTGCCCAACTTTTTGGTAAATCAAAACTTTTGAGGGTGCGCTTTTGATCCCATACACCCCATAGCTCCAACACCGCTGTGGTGAAGTGAGCCTTAAAACATATTTTCGAATAGACCACTCAGGATTTAAGGAACGTCTGGAGCTTACTTACCCACACCTATATAAAAACAATAAAAATTGGAAGAAAACAATTAGGACGCATCATGGCTTCCCAATAATATCAAGGTGTCAAAACGATGAAGTAGAAACGGATTTCATTAGCAGAAATACTAACAGCATTTAGAAAGTATTTAAGCCCGGCCGTTATGTTGCACACACTTTTAATGATTGAACATTATCACTAACGTAGTGTTAACTTCAAATAGGTTCTTGGCAACAGACGATAGACAAAACACTGTGGCGTTCAGTTACCGTTCTGGTCACTTAACAGTGAGCAAGATACAGTAAATATGGAAGGGCGCTCAGCTATACGGGAAGCCATGCCTCGCTTTTTGAAACCAACCTCCACACATCAAGAATGAAAACAACAGAAGCAGATTGGATGCTATAAAAACTTTCCCTATGTGCATTAGCGCCGTTGGTGGAAACACATTATGATTGAGGCCGCAGTTGGTGTTGGGTCATAACATTACACAGGCTTTGGTAGTATTGTGCTTTTAGAAGTGCTTATATATTTACGGCAGCAGTGCCACTCTCCCTTTGCATAAAGCTCATGACACTGTACTTAAGATGCAATCCTTGCTAATGATAAAGTTATGTTCATCTATGATTTGTACCAAGTGCAAGGAATTGTAGAAAATAGTATTACAAATTTGTCTATTGCGCCGCGCATTTCGGAAAACCTACCATGGTCCATCCACATCAAGCTGTGTAGCAATTGCCAAAGCAGCATGCTGCTTGCACAGCTATTTCCAGCAAAAACAACAAACTTTTGCTTCATAAACCAACGAAATGTGATACAGGGGACGCAATCGTATCTCCTAAACACAAAAAACGGCAATTATTCGGGCATCTTTTTTCGGTATTTTGGCATGTTTACGCGAAGCATTAAAGTATCACTTTTTTCTGGACTGTGTGCAATGTGACAGATTTGTTTAACGACAATTGGCGGCAAGCCGAAGCCTGAATAATGCCGTGGAAGTTGAGATGATCACTCTTGCACGAGGGGCGCTACGGCGAGTCACGTAGTGGCCGTGGATCGAACACCCAGCCTTCCAACTGAGAGCACACGCTCTACCACTGAGCTAATCACTTTGTGCATCAGTTTATCTTATACAAAATTATAAACATCGTGAAGTTTCAGAATATTGAGGTATTTATACAGAGGTCTAACGTGACATCTAAAATTGCTATATGTAGTTGGTCGTAGTACACTGCAGACCCGATATAACGCGGATGTCGTGATCCACATCATCACACCGCGTTATAAGTGAGTCGCGTTATTACGTAACAAGTGGTATACAGCCACGACCAAGGACGCGTATTAACATGGCAATGTAATGTTTATACTAAAAACGAGTCCAGGTTTGACTGTTTCAGTGCTTTATTTTTATTCCTTGCGATCTCTCGTATTTCTTTCATGTGCAGGACGTGAATCTTGTTCACGTTCTGACACTAGCCACTTCTGCTGTGATCATGGAGTACCAACAACCACAATGATAGCAGCACAGCAGCGCACGTTCGCGTGTGTGGGTAGCCCAAAGTCCTATCGCGTTACAAGAGCTAGCCTGTTTTGATTGGCGAACCGTAAGCGCAGTCTGTCAGAGACTTTGACTGGAACTTGCCCAACGGTCTTTACCGGGATATACCCAACATATGTCATACGTGGTCTGGATTGTGACAAAACCGTATGCGACTGCGCATTTTGAGATGTTTAAACTTATTTACCTGAAAGTACTGTATCGCAGCAAATCAGTTATGAAATCGGGGTCCATACTCAAAAAGCGTTATATCCGATTCTACGTTATATCGGATCGCGTTATATCGGTTCTACAGTGTATGTTGGTGTGCACTATTGCTAGTGGTTGCAAAAGAGAATTGCTAGCTGTGCCCCATGAAACAATGCATTATTTTAGATGGCAATGTACAAGACTAAAATGTAATATTTTAAATAAATCAATTGATACAAGATTTCGAATTTTATAGAATAAATTAGATGCCCTAACTAGTTTTGACTTTTGGATTGCACGCGAGATGATCAATCTAACGAGCTGTCTATCAAAACACCTAAGTATTTTGCACATGTTCTTGACAGTAGCTGTCATTAATTTTTATTTGGAAGGAACAAACTTCAAATAGGTTGCTATTATTTTTCAAAGATTTTGTGAGCATAAATGTTGATGTGGAGTAATTTAAGGACAATTTGTTTGAACACAGCCAGTTGTCTACTTTATTAGATCCATTTTCAGCATATGCTGCAAATGGTCAAGACTATTATGAGATAGCCGAAGATAAGTATCGTCAGCATATAGTACAGTATAAAATGCAGAGGAAATTAGATGAATCATTAATGTACTTGATAAATAATAGCGGTCCCACATTACCCAACAGATTGAAGGAAATACATTCAAATTTATACGCAGTTGCAGATTTAGGCCTGAAACCAAATTGATATTTGGATAATAACTTGTATTCTTGTAGATAAAAGTGCACTCTGTCATGTAGAATTCCTTCAAAATTTGTTGTTAACTACAGTAACATAGATATTGATCAATAATTTTGAGCATTGTGTTCTCCAGATTTGCAGATAGGCATAACCTCGCCAACGTTTAGATAATCAGGATAAAAACCTTCTCTAATGCACATATATTTCTTTTCCGGTCCTCTTGATGCAGAAAACCAGGTTGACAGTAATAGTGATTTTCAGAGGGCAAAGTCTTATTCTTTTGTTGGAGACAGTTACGCAAGCTGCATGCTGCTTTGGCGATTGCAACAGACTACCCTTTATCTGGTGGGTAGTCTTTCCGAAATGTGTCAACGATGAGATAAAATTCTCAAATTGTTTTCTTGAAGTCTTCGACCTCGTGACAACCTACAGTTAAATATAGTTCCATCGTTAGAACTGCTTCATCCCTGTGTTCGGTGTCATCAGTTTTTTTCCAAGCGAAAGCGGCATTTGCTGCCACACAATATGGAAGCATTTGCAAAAGCACAATATTACGAAGGCCTGTGTAATGCTCCGACAGAGCACTGGTGTTTGAATTATGGCATGTTTCCCATCCAGGACGCCAATGCATTGTAAATAGCAGGGGATTCTGCTACTATTGTCCTCCATGCTTGCAGGGTGTTTCCAGAACGCTAGGCAAAGCCGTATAGCTGAGCACGCTTCCGTAATTATCCTGCTCAGTGATGACTGGCGGTAGTAGAACGGAAAAATACCGGTACTTGGTTTGCGCATTATCACTTGCCAAGAACCTATTTGAAGAATTTACCATCATGTTAGTGATAATTTTCAAAGCGTAAACGTGAGTACAACATATCGGATTGGGTTTATTGCTTCGAAACTGTTACAACTTTTCAGTCTCGCTACATGAAAGTTGTTCGCAATTGTATTAATGACATTTATTTCTACTGTAGTTAAGAGCTCATCACTCGTTAACAAGAAATAAGAAAACAATTTCTTGATCTCCATTACAAAAATAACACCATCAAAGCAATACGTTTATTGCAGTGATAGATTAATAAAGATTTCCAAATGTCCGCCCGATATACGAAATCGCGTCTTGGTATCAGTTAATAACACAATGGAAATAGTTCTCGCTACACAGGCTATGCCAATACGTATGAAGACTACACAGGCTATGCCAATACGTATGAAAATTATTTCTTTAGAAAAAGCAACCGTTTGGTGTGACTGCGCCACCAACCTATCATGTCAGCATGATTTAGTTGAATATTTAACTTCACATAGCTTGCATTTTCTATTTTCGTCGATTACTCATAATATGTAGTGCAAGCGGGTGATTTCGTGACTTGACAGCGGCGTTCCGTAAGGCACTACCTGCGTTCACGCCAGTCAGCAGGTCGGGTTTGGCAGCGAGTCGAGCTTGAATGCGTTGTTGCACCTCGGCAGCTTCTGGGCTTTGTCGCGTGCATCCTTCAGCGACACACCGTCGCGTCGTCTAGAATCCTGCGCGGGTTGAAATTTTTTCCGCTCCCGTCCTGCACCCGCAAATTTTAAACCCGTCTCGCACCCGCAGACTTCTAACCCGCACCCGCCCTGCAGGCCCTCCCAGCCCGCTCCGCACTCTTTTCGTCCCAATCCTGCACCTGCAATGGGAAACCGCTAAAAACGCAAGCAACGTTTTTCATCGCTAGTGGCAATTTGTTCCGTGGTTCATTTCAAAACCAACAGATATTTGAAAAACACTGTAAAGTAAAAAAGTGAAACCTAGTCAAACTTCAGCGTTTCTTTCTCAGTGCACTGTTAAAAAAGTATGTCGTTCGCTGAGGGACTCTTTTAAATTTGCTCTTCTATTCACGACATGGCATCGATACTAAACACTTTTCATTAGCAGCGTTGGTTGCCATCGTTAGCAGCGCTAGTTGCTGTTACCCGGAACGTATTTCTTGCAAAATCACAGAGACCTGGAAACTCTAATTTGTGGTCTCGTCACCACTGGGCATTGTCTCTTCACCAACTACGTCAAACCCGAGGACCGCATGCGGCCCAGTAAGATTTTCATTGTTGTGCGTCTACAGTACAACGACAGCCTGACTTTATTCTTATAATCTCAAAAATTCGAAATTTACTATGCAGTGGTCTTTAGTGCCTGTTTATCATGTTCCACACATTGGTAGCTTTCCACATGTTCAATCACGCCTCGGTGCATAACTGATATCTAGTTTTCTGATTTTTACTCATGCGTTCCTCTGCACTAAATTGATTTCTAACTACCCTTGTTCTCCCATTAATGCTATATATGCCAATCGAATCACAGTCTGGGAGTGATTAAAAGTACCATACAACCGTTGCCGTTACAATTAGTATTCAAATGCCCTCTGTAGCTTTATATTAAATTTGGATGTGCTAAGATGAAAGTAAGCCATTCAATTTGAGACACTCTTGAAAATACTGACATAATTTTTGACCCAGCAAGGCATTTCCGTTGGCATAGCTGGTCTCAGTGGCGTAGTAAGGGGTGGGCCAGGGCGGCACCTTTTGGGGGGCGGCACTTTGCTGATAAAAATAAAAGTTTAAAAGTTTAAAATTTCTAACTCTTCTTTATTACTTTTAAATAAAGTTTTAAAAGGTCTATCTCTTCAACTATTGTATTTAGAAGTCCTAGACTGGTAGGCTAGCCTAAAACAACACATCCGGCTGTGATGTGAGCAAATTGATGAAATGTTTACTCGAAAATTTGGGTCAAGTTCAATGTGCTAAGTACCCCGGTGTTTGTCTTGAAATCAGTATTTTTTGACACATCTTCTTGGGGATCAATTGCCCCCCATTCCCTACACCTTCCTCGCCAGACAAAGCTATTTCCGTCATCCCAGTCAAAAGGCCTTTGAACAAAGCAAATAGATGACATTCGACTGCAGATTACCAAACATTACTGAGCTAGTATTGCGGGGTTTTATTGCCCCTCCTCTGAAAATCTGTCGAAAAAGCCCTGCATCAAATCAAGGAAAATAGTCAAGGATAGCTTAATCCTTGTTCTCCTATCGTTGGTTCCTTAGCAACGTCCCAACTGCACGAGGGTTAGCGTTCTTTGGGAAGAGTGTTCACCTCAACCGCCCCGGCAAGGAATATAGTTCAGGCGTTGTCTAACATTTCTTGGCACATATCGTACTATTTTTCAATGTTCAGCGAGGTATTTTCCAATAAGTGCCATAAACCTAACCCGCAAGCGATGAGTTCAGCGCTCTTTTTCTCCCGTTGCTTCTTAGCAGAATGAAGAAGTTGGTGTAAGTTTGTGAAGCGCTGTCATTCACTCGGATTAGTTAGCCTCGGAGCACAACCCAGCAACAGCGAGCTTATCGATATGAAGTGCGCTACCTTTTTGTTATTCTTTGTGGTGCTATCCTCAGCCTACAAAGTAGATGTGATTGATGCAGAAAGTTGGAGATATGAATATATCAAGTACAACCTCACTGGCGATCAACCGCAGGTAAGGCTTGTTTTTTGACTTGTCAGTAATATCCGTTCCTCTGTGTAAAACTGTACAGCAAATAAAATCCAAGCAAGGCAATGAAGCTAAAACAGATGTTTTTTGATCTTTCAAAAATCTAATGCTTGGTCGGTTATATCCTGTGAAAGAATATCATCTTAAATTTCAAGCTTAACTGCGTCAAAAACAAATCGGATTCGATTTGTTTCGAAATACTGCGATGTCACCTAAAGCGTTGTGTTGCAGACAAATGGGCAGTGGCCTAGTACCCACACACATTTGAAGGTACAAGTCTGCGATTGAATGCCTGATTCTATTTTGTAGTTGTGACTTCATTGTCCATCTGAATCTCCTTCACGTTTGCAATACATACATTGCCAAATTGCCCACTGAAATTATTTGCATTGTACTTTATTATTCCAGTATAATGTGTACCATAAAAAGTGTTTCACTGCTGCAGCAAATAAGTCAGAGATTATCGAGACCAGGCCCGTAGCCAGATTTTACGGTTTGGGGGTGAATACATTTTATGGAAGAAAGAATTGTAGTTTTTTTATGTTTAAAACACGTTTTCTGGGCACAACACAATTTTGGGGCCGCAAAAAATATTTGGGGAGGCACTGATCCCGAACTACTCCCCCGCGGCTACGAACTGATCATGACCCGATAAGCGCAATTTCCTGTGACATTGCGAAAAGTTGTCACTCGTCAAAACTTTATCCTTTGATTAGTGAACAGAATAAAACCAATAATATCACCAGAATTAGGCCAAGAAGGATGCGAAAACAGTAAACAAAGAAGTGTGCAATTTGCCCAATTGAGGGAGCAGCTCATACTGAAGGTTTATTCTGTTCTGCGTACCTTTGAAGTACCTGGGTTCGTATCAAAGGTTAAAACCGCAGTGTAGCGGTTTGAGGAATCAATGCACAGGTTTAAGATAGCCAGCGTAGATGAGCACAGCGTCTTCTGTACCAAAGCATCCGTTGTAGTTCGTACAAGTTAACTACTTTCGAACGGCATGGCGAGGTGTACGGATTGATTCACAGACGCGTATTTACTCAAGGCATTGCAGTTTGGCAAATTCCTCAGAATTCATTAATTTTTGTGGCTTTGCGCAACAACAGTAGCAAATACGGATAATCTGACAGACTTGGAATCTGGGCCTTGCCAAAACAGTTTTAAGAGTAAAACCAACTGTATCCACGTTTCGTCTAAGCATCGGAGGCTTGGTCCTAACTTCGTTAATATAACTTTGAATATAGATGATAAAGTTTGGATATTTGTTTTCTTATTTTTTGCATAAAACGTTGTTCTCAGATGCGTTTTCACACAAGTCAGACCACAGTTTTTCGGACCTGATCGTATTTTTTACCTGACCTCACCAAATTTTATTTTTTTAAACTACCAAATTCTGAAAACGTTTCCTCGCCCATCGCTTTTGCATCATTTGAAACATTACGTATTCTTTGTATTAAGGATAATTCATACGAAGTTCGTCGATACGCGGCTGCAGAGTGGGTCAGCACCCTGGTTCAAGAATCCACAGAAGAGAAAGCTATGAAAGTAGCATTCAAGCGTCTCGTGGAATATGCGCAAGGCGCTAATGACAAAGGTACAAAAAGAAAGCCCAGAGAAATCTTAAAAGTCATTTATCGATAACCTTTCAAGATCTCACAATCATCTCTTCAAGCACTGTTTCTCGCTTTGCGCTTTTAAAAGGTCCTATTGTTATCTATTTAAAGTGAAAACAGTAGATTATAGAAGGAAAAATTGTTTCGTAGGTGCAGTTCAAAATTAATTCAGCTTTACGCAATACGTGAAATGTTTGTTGATCAGGAAACTTTGAGAAGTTTGTGCGATTAATTTTACCTTTGTATTTCCGGATTAAAATATTTGCTACGATTCAAATCACACATCCAAGTCACAGTCTTACCAAAATCACGTGAAAAGCGGAGCTGTTGTTTCACGGTCACTTGATGTTTGTTGCTGTGACAAGGAACTGTCCAAGCGATTGATGCCGCTACTGAGTTTTAGCGAAAACGCTGATGAAGCGATCCACAAAAAAAGCAAGAACTGACTTATTTAAAATGGCCCTCAGTAACATGCCCGGTGTACAGGTTAGATATTCTTCAGAAGATGTGTTTACTTTCAAAAATGTTGGTTAAATGTGCAGAACAACGGACCGTCCGTCAAGACTTTCGAGTAATCCGTCCGAGCGCAACCACAACAGCAGCAAGATTGTGCTTCTTTTCAACAAGCACCAGTGCTCTTGCGCAACTCATGCGCCATGTCTTCAAAAGTTAAGCAAAGAAAACTAGTTGAACCAAACCCCAAATAGATCCTGTAAAAATGCGCTTGCACTAATGCAACGTTGACTGGTAGTCTGTTGAGCTAAAACTGGTGATCCTCTCACCAGGCCCGCAGACAGGTTTTAAGTTTTTAGGGGGTAACATACTTTAGTGGAGCAAGGTTTTTGTTTTTTATATGTTTAAAACCAATTTTTCTGGGAACAACAAAATTTGGGGGTAACAAAAAAATTGGTGATGCACTGCCCCCAAATCCCCCTCCGGGGATGCGGGCCTGCATCTCACACGACGTCCCACGCATTGCAACTTCAGTATCATCATAGCACTTTTAATCGAGCCAGAACCGTCGCCAGAAAGTCCTCAACAATGGGGTTTTACGCTTGTGCAGGGGGGCTTGACATTCTGAAATTTGACAAAAACTTTGATTATTTATAGTGTTTCGTATCAGTTTGGGGGCTTTGAGCTTTGTTTGAGGGGCTAAACCCACCAATCACCCACACCCCACGTAGCGACAGGACTGCATCGAGCCCGTCTTTTGATTCATAATGTTCGCTTTCTTCTCAAACCTTCTAGTGCTCAATATTGTCGCATCGTGTGCTGCAGTTTTCCATATTCTAACAGGTATGGATCTTTACATGACTGTGCCAATTGTCATGGAGTTCCATGCCACGCAATGTATTTTCTGCTGGTCGAGGTTCACCATGTCGTTCTGCCTTCCATCGAGATATCAGGATAAGCCCCCCAAGCCGACGAACAAAGATGTTTTCTTGAAGAAGGAGGCTGCCAGGATCGTTTACGTGAGGTAAGATTTTGTATCATACAAGGTGGCTGATCCAGTGGGGGGGAAGGTCGGGGCAACTGCCTCCCCAAATGTCTGAGGCAACCCATTAAATTAGCGAACCTCTGATATAAATGCGCCCCATTTTGGTGCTTAACCAAGTAGAAACAGAGCTTAAAAATACTCTAAACCTGTGGTTCCCAAAGTGGGCGGTACCGCCCTCTGGGGGCGGTGAGAAACTCTAGGGGGGCGGTGAGGCAGAAATGTGCGGTTGGGGGGCGATAGGAGACCCCGTTAATAATTACATTTCTGTTGTCTTACTAACTTGGAGTAACCAAATGTCATAAAAAATAGTATGATCAACGAACATGTATGCATGTAATTTGTAAACAAAAACTTAGAGTTTTAGAAACAAAACAGAGGTGAAATGCCAGGAGATAAATTGATGAACTGTTTCCATCACTAAAGGTAAGCTGCACAGTAAAACTGTTCTCCTCTATAATTAAATGATTACGATTGAATTTTTCGTCAGCTGTACTTCTAGTCACGGGTAAACTGCTACTCGACTATGCCCGTTTCGTTACAGAGACTATCACCGGTCGGGTCTGAGATTGCATGCTTGCACTTAGACTCAGCCTGTAACCAAAAGCGTGAGCTAATTTTGGATGGAGTGGTTTAATGATCATTAACATACTGATAACCTTGCACGAGTTCATTTCGAAAGTAGAAAGGGAGTTTATATTTTTTTGCAGATAGTGTTAGGTGCCAACAAGAATAAGTTACCTAAAGGGAATCGAAAAGATTCTGGAAAAGAGAAGTGTGTTTCAGAACGCACTTCAGCTTGAGCAGCGCCTAGGAAATCCAGGGAGAGAGAGATGGTAGATCCAGTGGGACGACTACAAGTGTCACGGCTAAGTTCAAAAACTTTTGAAATATGCAGATTACATTCAATCCTGCACTGCTCCGAATCAAAATTTACTAAAAATGTGACGGAGTATTAATGGATTGATTGATCAAAGGACACCAAAGGGTTTAGAAGTGTTCTGCTAGGTTTAGGCAATGTGGTGCACTCGGATAATGATGAAGAGAGTTTGTACGCCTGTTGCTGCACACAGAAGGTGACTGCCAAAGGGTGTCATAGATACAGTATCTTGGCTGTCACCAGTGACGTACGCTGAAAATTTCCGAGGGGGTAAAGTTTCGTCACAATCGTGTGGCGTCACAAATCAACTTTAGGGAAAGTGCCGAAGCCACGACGATTCTAGTGGGTCCGAGGGCATGCCCCCGGGAAACTTTTGCAAAATTACGCCTAAAATACGCATTTTCATACATTCTGGAAGCAAGTTTTAGTATAATGCTTTTACGAGACTTATTAGCCGGTGAGACAGAAAACTGAACTTTTGTTGTCTGAAGCTCATGAAATAAACCTATATGCGTGCTTGCATGTTGTAAGTTTCAGACATGTATCACTTATAGAAGATGCTTATTGAGGTTTGTGGGCTCAAATCTCACGCCGGTCGAAGCTTTTTCCTGGTGTTCATTGTTACCTGTGTTAACTTACTTAACAGCCACGTGTGAAGCAATTTTGTCAATGAAAGAATGAATCTTAAACTGAAAATCAAGCAGAGGAAACGTACGGCAGCCATAAAAAAATTGCGTAGTGTGTACATCAGTGACCAGAAAACTAAGCGAGTTTATTTTGAATTGAGGCCCTTGCCCATCCTTAGTTACGCCACTGCCGAATACTGTTTATATTTTTTTTTTATTTTTAGGGTCTGAGGGGGGCACAGTTCCCCCCCTCCGTACGCTAGTGGCTGTCACAGTCCACAGAAATCTTCACGAAGTTCAATGAAATTAATTTGCATTTGCAGGGAATGGTGTTAACCTCATTAAAGCCAAATCAGCAATCTTCACCTTCTTGTCCAAGTTTAATGCTGTTCAAACGAAATCGAGCCCTTCATGAACTCGAACAGTTTCCAGATCATTAACTCTAACAGTTTCCGACAGCTAAATGAGTTAATTCACTAAATTAAATTTTTATAGTGAAATTCATCTTTGCGCTCATTCTTGTTTTTTTTCAAACATGTCATTTTCAAGCATCCCAAATACACAATACCAAAATATTGTGTTGATATGTGTGCCAGGCATGGTAGGGGGGCGATAGAAATTTGTTTGTCAGAAAAGGGGGCGCCAGCCAAAAAAAGATTGGGAAACACTGCTCTAAACTAAGCAATGCTTTACACTTCGTTGTACTTCAAGATTTACGCGCCCGACTTTCACACAGCTTCTTACCGATTAGAATTAACAATTCTATTCTTTCGTAATAATAGCATTGTTCCCTTATTTCTTTTCCGCTAGTGAACTGACCAGCGGCCAGCAATCACAAATGCGATCGCTTTCGTTAGCTTTGAACAGTTATGGACTTGTCGCTTACGCTGGACTGTGCGAAAAGTCTGCTTTTGTTTTGTTGCAAGTTCATTTTGTAATGCTTGATGGTAATGATAGCACCCTTGAAAGGAAAAACGGTAATGAAAACAGGAATGCAATTTGGAGAACATATAATTGACGCAAAATTTTGGAAGCCTGCAAAGCAAAAAAACAGTTTCAGGTCTGTTGCCTGTGCAGTCCGCGATTCCGTGGAGTAGATCTGCATCGTAGTTTTGTAACAGAAAGGTAAGTGGATGAGTTTCTTGCTAGAAACAATGCTGCTGACTGAAACATAACACAGCATGTTAAAAGCTATAGCAGCATATGTTTGTTAGCAAACAACTTTCGACTAGCTGCTGACAAAAACGTATTGAGCATGTTCCAGTACCTCAAGTAGTTATGACCGAACCATGCAATTGTGCAACACGTCACTTTACCAGCGTTGCATTGAATTACTGCAGTACCACGCGCCTCAAAAAACATGGTACTCAGCTCTAATGCAGACACTTTGGCAAAATACCAGCTATCTCCAGCTTGGTGGAATGAATAATTGACTTTACGCGGTCACGGCAATTTTTGCTCAACGGTTCACAAAACTTGAGAGGGTGCTGCGCCTTCCTCCACTCTGGTTACGCGCCTGGCAACAGCGACTGGTGGCCGTGTGGTTTTGATCCTTTTGTTGAAATTGCAAACCAGGTGACAGCTCACGCCGGCCACGAAACGACAAATTTGGCGTGGTTAGGGAGCTGCAACCGGCAGCAAAAATGCGTAGCTTATTGAACAAAACTTTAATCAGACTATACTATCGGTAAAATATAAAAACACATTAAAAACTAACCAACGTTTTACCGCCAGTAGAGCCTGATTAGAGTTTTGCTTAATCAAAGTCCTGCGCGCTGACGTCACCGAAGCAGAAAGATGCTTATTGCTGAAATCATTCCGCGTAAATCACATAAATTTGAGCGGAAAACAATCTTCCGGTGCAAATTTTAACTTTTTTATTAGTGACTGTAGTGTTTGCTAAGATTCGTGGTTTTAAATTGGTTATAGGCTGATACCCAACTGTGTTTGCTCGCGGATCAGCAGCATTTAGGGTGGCTTGTTTTGGGAGGGTTCATAGTAGTATACAATAAATTAACAATGATGGAGATCCTGCTTGTGTTGCATAGTTTAAACCAGTGTTTCTTAACCATTCGGCTGCATACCAGTTTTCGAGTGGACCGTATACGAATCAAGCTCGAATTCAGAATAATGCGTGTTTGTTCGTCTTTATAATGGCGATGCGTATGCCAGCAAGGTAGTGGGCAAGTAACTTCACTCCACAGGTGAAACAAGCAAGGATTCCAACGCAAATTTTTAATAGGAAATCGATTTCACGTAACACTACGCATCGTCGGTCCTTGAATCTGTCAGCAATGCTTAAATGCTAACAGATGAAACGTTGAAAGACTAAACTAAGAGCAAATGCAGCAAACAACCTCAAGATTAAATTACTTCAGTCTTGGCAGTGGGCCGCGCAATTTTACCCAAACGTTATCTGGCCACATAAGGTGAAAAGAAGGAACGCTGTTAAAACCAAATGCAGAACATGTTACAAACCTGAAACAAACGGAACGTTTTTGTTCCAATAAATTGTGATCCGTCTTGCTTGATTCCATTGACGCCACCCAACGAATATGGATACAAGCGACACAGGAAAAAGTTTGAAGCAACAACGAGGTGTACGAGTCATGCTAATGTTGGTTTTGTCATGATGCAAGAAGTTCTACACCTCGTCATAAATGGTGAAGAAGGCAAAAACTTCTAATCATTGTTGAAAACCTGTCTGCGCTGTGAAATTTTTGTCCTGTTTCCTTCTAATATCAGCAAAATCCCCTGTTAGCTACGCTTGTACGTTTACAATGTTTCACACAGCAAAACAGAACGAGTAAACAAAAGTGTTTTCGCGCGGCAGAAGTAGTTACCTTTTCTGATTTCATTATGAAGCAGCAGATCTATATGTTCTGTGCAAGTTTCTTTCTGGCGTTAATGAGTTATTTGTTCTGCACATAATTTACAGCGCACTTAGGTGTGAGGGTTTAGAAAGATTTGGCTTAAATCTGTCATTTTGATGACACGTTTTGTTAAGATAAAATAACAGGCAGTACACAGCATGGCATAATGCGTTTTCAGAAAAGCACTTTGTGGCACAAATTGCCCAAAAGCGCAGTCTGCAATCCTGCGTAAGTCGACACGTTGGACTAAAACGTGCAAGATTCAGTCTGAAAACAAATTTTTCCAAGAAAGAGCGAAGCTTAGCAGTGCGCGCAATTAGTTTTCGTAATTTAGGTGAAGTGCCTTTACAACTTACTTGTTCTGTGCGTTCGCGCCATTTTCGTCTTTGCTTTTTTCAGGTTGATTTTATTTTAAAAATCGATCCCGTAAATAGCGTTTATGATGAAAAACTATCACAAGAAATAAATGCTTCTACAATCTGTGCAGCTATCCATTTTACCGAAGAAAGCTTAAAGGTGTTGAACGATTCTAAGGAAAACCTTAAAGAAATTCCAGTAAGGGATTTATTAGACTCTCAGTTTTAAGTGTTTGTTTTTTGTGTTTAAAGACCATTCAGCGGCTACACCAGCCCGAGATCGTCAAAAGTCGCTGCACATAGGCTTTATTGTGATCTACAACGTCATAATGTGAATGTGAGCAACGTCGAGAGCAATCACATGTACGTGTCCGTGTACGGAACTCCCCTGGGGGAATTGCAAGAAGCCAACGAGATCTGGCTTCGCCTGAACAATGGGACACGAACCAACATCTTTGCTTTCGACAAAATCCGTAACGACGGCCAAGAAGATCAAGGATTTGTGCTCGGCTAGTCAAGTGAAGTGAACTTTGTGGTATTTTTACACGTTCAATGCAGCGAATGTACATACTGAATGCAAAGGTCCGTTTCATTTTAGGCATGCCGCATTGCGCGTTCTTCGCTCGCCGCAGTAGTGAACTAAAAGCAAAACAACTGCAGCCTTTCAAAAATGCTCTGCATTCGTCCAGAACGATGTAGTTTTGAAACGCCTTCCACGAGCGACACGTGACGTGTGAGGAAGCCTCTCGACTTCACCAAGTGTCATGTTTTATTCACAGCGGTTACAAACTTATGGAAACAAAAAAACTCTCGGCTTTCACCTGTACGCGTCGACGTGAAATAATCGTGCAGTGAAAATATGTGAGATGGCCGCGATGAATCGGTTCAAGCTTTGTCTATCATTTGCGGGTTTTCCTGCCTGAACTGTTTCACAATGCGACGACAGTTTCCTCTTTCTTATCCTCATCTCAAAATCATGGTGTAATACATTTTCATGTCGCCCAGGATCTGACTCATGAAACTAAAAGCTCCGATCAGAAATAGCGGACTACCGAGTAAGAATTTGACGCGAAGCCACGAAAGCTAAAAGGTTGAGCTAGCCAATGAGCTAAGGACAGCACAGTGCTGAAACCGAAAAACTAGGTTTATTTGGAATTTTAGATTTAGCTCACTGATCCCAACCAATGCCAGCGACAGGTTATTCCTCTCAGTAATGGAGTCAAGCAATGAGAGAGTTGTTTGAAGCAAAACATTGGTTTACGCCCCAGTCATGGGCGTCGGAAGGGGGGGGGGAGTACGGGCAGTCGCCTGGATTTTGAAATTTGACATTTTCCTGTGAAATTTTTAGCAAAAAATGTTTTTTAGTTTCGAGTAGGTAAAATGAAATTTCACCACTTCTAGCCCACCCTGGAAAAAAATTTTTAGCTACTCCTGGAAAATCCACTATTGCCCCACCCCCTGGAAAAATTCCTTACGACGTCCATGGCCCCGGTATATCCCTGCTGGAGATTTAGCAACGAGGGTCCAGTACACCATGTCAAGCAAACAAAACATTGCCCAGCTTGTCATGCATGCGCTGATATAGGTAAAGCCTCAGGTTAAACAGTTAAATTTTGCGCCATCCAACGTAATCACCTTTTCAAAGCAAAGTAGTGAGCAGGACCCTAGGACGTTAATGGCAATTTTGACTCTAAGTCAGGGGCAGGGTACTCTATCTAGGGCGAACATAAATGTAATTATCAACCTTACATTAGCCCTTTACCGTCCGTGGGACCATCAAACGTCTAGCTTTCCGATAAAGACCTTACTAGCTTTTAGTTATCATTCCTAACACTTCCCTTATATAACAGAGTTATGACCAACAATAGTGGTAAGAAATTGAGAGCGATTCCGCATTTTCTCTTTGTTTCTACTTTATACAGAGAAAAATGATGCTAAATGTGAAACAATTTTTCACACATTAATTTACGCTAGGGTGTATTGAGACTCTGGTTACCTGGAATGCAACCAAGGGTCCAAGAACTACGAAAACACAAAAATGCAAATCGTTGAATGCAAGCGCGTAACACATCAGGTAATCAGGATCTACAAAGACCTCAACAGAAATCCACATCTGGAAACCATATAGCCGAGATGCACTTTAGTCGAGCACCGCAGCAGTCTTCCAGATCTTCGATTATGGGTTTTCACGGACAATTTTCAAAAAACTCTTGCTACCCTTAATTTGTCTCCGAAGGCCAGGGAAAGTCATCAAAGACCAGATTTCTTGAGTTTTCTTAAGTACGTAAAATGTTTACAATCCCTTGGGTATTTCGATACCCGATGTCCAACATCAAAGCACATACATGGCATACGATTTTCCATTTACACTGAACAGGGCCGGCCCTGGCAGGAGCGGGCCCCTCTGAGCAGTGGTTTTATGACGTCATCGTGTTCAGTCAACCGTGCTGTATGACCATGGTAGAGCTCAGATATAAAGGCTTACAATGAGAATTGAGCACGTTTGCTAACGTTCGATGACAGAGGAAATTCATTGCTAGTTCTAACAAGAGCGTTGTTTGTTAACAATGAGATTTATTAGCCGTTTCTACTGAATTCTCGAGCGCAAGGGTATCTGGAAAAAGTGAGCAATCTACCTAAACACCGTGGCGCAGGACCCCCAGAGGCGGGGGGCCCAATGCAGCTGCATCGGCTTAAGGCCGGCCCCGAGACTAAGGGCGGAGATGCCGAAGTAGTTAGTGCATTACCTCATGTCTCCTGTCACGGTCGTGATAAACCTAATATTAAAATTGCCAAAAGACGAGAAGTACCGGATACATGCCACAGTGGGGACTGCCATTGCAAACTAGTCCAAAGCTACTAAGAATAAACTCCCGAGACTGAGCAACAGGTGGAAGAGCGTCCCTTCAGGTGAGTGAGCTGCGCCAATCGCAACATTTGCCGGAATGCACTCACCACAGTAGCAGAGAAGGCTTTCAATCTCATCTTCGATCTACAATTCTGCATCTTCAAGACGGCGGCAACAGCAGCATGATTGCAACACAGCCTTGTTTGTGTATGAGGATGATCACCCCAGTTTGCCAACCCTTCGCTGTCCTTCCAGAACACCATGCCACCTGGGACAAGAAACCGGCCAATGGACTCTCTCTCGCTGAAAAGTGACGGTCAGACCCGACGTCGGAGCGCGACGCACCACGAACAGAAAGCACACTATGAACAGCACATATATGACCAATAGCGAAATATTGACTCCTAGGACTGAAAAAAAATTAATGTGTAATGTAATAATTCAGGTTTATTACATAAGACCGCGGGGCCCACAGCAATTGCCACATTTGCTAGCCTGCTATTGTTAATCCGGCACTGAATACAGCCATTTCCAAGTTGTTCAAGTGTTTTGGCTAACCTCCCTCTTAAAAGATTTCGCAACATTCATGACTAAATATATCGTTTGCCCTTGCGTTAGGTTATCATACTGAGATTCATCGCTAACTTTATCAAAATGAAAGCAACACCTTTTGTAAGCTTTTCTTGCTGAAGGTTCCATTGAACCTGAGTAACCTTGCCTTTGCAAAATACACGTCACCGGCTTCACCCACCAAAATTTTATGTTGATAAGCCAACCAAATGACCAAGGCAGTGATAATAGTAAAGTCACAGCAGTGACCACCACCAAGCGAATCAATCGCAATTTATTGCGTAAGGAAACTAGTTTCGTGTGTTACACATCTTCAGTCCTGTGCAAATATCGGCATATGAAAAAAAGAAAAACTACGTACTGCTGCTACGATCAAAACTCAAGATTACAAAAATAAGGCAGTGTTCTCGAACGGGTGCCACTTGGCTAATTAAGGAAGGAACTCTTAATGCCTGGGAGGAAATATTTGTTCCAGGGAGGAATTGGGGAGGAAAACTGTTGATGAAACAAATAATAAAACATCTTACGTTTTATTATTTGTTTATTCAAAACATGAAACACGCCACAGTGAGGTTGGTTTAGGTGGGAATGTCTGCAATTGGCAAGGACAAGCTGCTTTAACTGCAGTGACTGAAGAGTATGTTTGGTTCATAATCGTTTATTGTTTCTTCACAGTAGTAGTGTGAAATTTTTGAAATTATCTTTTTTGCAATTTCAGTTGAGGAGGAAATGACAGTGTTTGGGTTTGTGTGGGAGGAATATGAAGAAAAAGTTGAGAGCCACTTGACTAGGCTATTGTTTGTGGCACTTTTTTTTGAAAATCTCCCATTGAACGAGATAGCATGAGACGTGCCAAGAAAATGTTCTTCACCAATGGTAATATGTTCAGGCCGAACGTGAGGGGGTGCAGCAGCCGGTTGGTCTCACCAGGGTCTGACGAATGTCGAAGTTCAAGATTGAAATAGGCAATTATGCATAAAGTTTTTATTGCAATAGTTTTATTTATACAGTCTTGTGCAAATTATTGACTGAAGTGGTTGTTTCAGACGTCACACATTGTACCGCCATTTCTTTTGGTGGGTGCTTGGGAATATCTCAATTGCTGCTCTTTGATTGTTAGCCCAATGCACCAAGTACGCTGTGACGTGTCGGAACAGTCGAAAAATATGTTTTATGACCAAGAGGTGGGTATTAGAAATTAGGGGTCTGAGGCAAACTCTAAGAAAGGGGCCCAAAACATCACCACTGCGAGAGGTAGATGTGGGACTAACTGGATAAAGAATTAAACGTGTTCAACATTTCAATTTAAGAACTAAATTAAAGAGAACTAAAACTATACATGCAAAAGCATCAAAAATTTGTAAAGTTTTGAAGCTGGACACTTGAAAGCAGACCCCTTTTGGCACATTTGCACAAACCTTTTGCCTTATTTTGAAACACATTTGATTTTTGTTTCAGAACTTATAAAATATGGCACTAGAGTAGTTCATAAGCTTTTGACAAAGCAATGCAAAAACTAAGTGCGAATCACTCAAAGAGAACCTCTGGAAAAAGGAGGTCTGAGGCCATAGGCGTAGCCAGGGGGGGGCAAAGATTTTGGAAAATAAAGTCATTTTGTGCTTTGTGAGGCGTTTTTCGAAACAAAATAGTGTTATTCGCCTAAAATCAAACATTTCGCCCCCCCCTCAATTTTTGGGCTGGCTACACCACTGGCCGAGACGACCCTATCAACCTCCTCTCCTAATATCCACCCTTGTGCATGACGTCACATAAGATGTTAATCAGCTCAATAGTGTTATAAAATGTAGCCAGTTCTTTCTGCTGTGTCAAGTTGGGAGCAGGGGCGTAACGAGGGGGGTAAGGGGACACTATTCCCCGAGCGCCGAATCGCTATGGGGGCGCCGAATGACGGGGGAAGCGCCGAAAAGTCTCAACAATGTCACAAGCACTTTCTTCAATACAGTACATTTACTTGCGAAAGACCTCAAGTTCTATTATGGGGGCGCCAAACTAGCTTCTTGCCCCGGGCGCCATCTTACCTCGTTAGGCCCCTGGCTGGTAATCATGTATGTTGGAATTTCTGTTATTTTTAATGGCACATATCACACCAGGAAGCGGAATCGTATTGTTACGCTTTCGGAACACTGAGGCTATACCGGCCCAAACAACCATTGCAAATTACAAAAAGTATGCAAGTAAGATGCGTTTTGATTTGCAGAAGGATTTCATACATGCTAGAGTTTACACAAGAATCCATGGCAAAGCGAGTAATTGAATTCTTGTCCTTCTATTACTTTATTAGGGTTATAGAATTGTTTAATTTGGTTTCCTAGTGAGAAATGCTATGGCCTGCTACTACTGTAATGTTAAATTTTCTGTATAGGTCTAGTTGTGAAATTCGCAGAGCAACTGAGTTATGTGCATTCTTTGATATTAGCCTGAGACATTTTGAAATTAACTGAAACCATTGGTGAATGGCTATAATGTAAAACAATAAACAAAGCATATCATATTCTAGCCATAAACAGGGTTTTTAAAAGGTATGACCTTGCTAACCGCAAAGACATTTTGAGAGACCACAACTATTTTATCTAAGTGCTGAGATGGTTGTAAAAGCAAGGCTTTAATGTATTTTGATGGCGGTAGTAGGCGAGTTTCCGCTGTATTGAGAGAGACCGTTTGAAAAATTTGAGAGATTATTTACTTGAATAAAGATATGTGCAGGTTTGAACCATCGCAAAGAGAAGAAAGCAGAGCCCAGTCGTCTAATTACTCGAAAGCTTGCAGCAAACCTAGCGCTTTTAATTGTAAATTACTATAACTGTTGGAAAGTCCAATTGACAGGTTATGCACAATAGGCTTTAACTACGTTACTACCACAACTTCTAACCTGCATTGTGTATGTTGTAATTACGGTCGTCATTAAGTAGGCTGTGCTAAACACATTGATTCCATGTTCATAGACTACCATAAACTTAAAACAACATGTTGCTAAATGATCTGTACAGCTACTTGGAAATGACATTAGACTTTTTCTATGTTTGAACAGCAAAATCATGAGTGTTTAATTGTCACTTTTCAAACGAATAGAGTAAGAGTGCTGCCAATGTATGTAGGAATTTTAAAAAAATTTATCCAGGTTTTGTATTTGGTGTCAACTGTCTTCAGTACTACAAAAACTGCAAGGCTTGTTATTCTTCAGTACTACAAAAACTGCAAGGCTTGTTATACTACTAGTTCTTATTGCCTGCAACAGACAGCACCGAATGCCGGAGCAATTACACCACAGAAGACGACGAACATCAGCTAACCTTACTTGTGTGGATTGGACCATGGAAGTGCTAACACGTAGGAAAACAGAAAGCGCTACGAGCAGAAAGTAAAATACAAAACGCTACGTTTGCGAACTGCAAGTCTTCTAGTTTGCAAAGATTTTATATAAAATCCTTCGTTTTCACGTGGCACGCAAGAATTACGCGGTAACTCTTTTGAACAGCACACGCATCTCAAACCTCTAACCTATAACTAAAACATCACTACTGTACTATTCTGTCACCAGTCATTGTCCTCTGCTAACAGATGCAGCCTGCCATAAGAATAATGTCGTCATTGTAAACTGTTTCACCCCGAACCCTGGTATATCTGTATGAGAGATAGCACGGACAGAAAATTTGTGTCCTCTCTTCGCACCACACCAGCAGTTTCTGTCCTGTCCGCATCACCACTGCATTTTTGTGCATTTCACTGTCCGCGTCCGCACTGCACCGCAACCACAGTAATCATTTTTTGTGCTCCCTCACCTGAAGCTCTGCGGCCCCCATAAAATATTTCTTTTAGTGCCAACTCTTGGTGTAAAAATTGCACTTAAATTTACAAAATGACTGTAATCCATTCAAATTGTCACGCCCTGTATCCCCCTTTGCTCCTTTGCTACTGCGCACAAAGCCATTGCAAGCTTGCTGTCTCAACGTAACCAAAGTTTCATATTTGTTTTCGCAGTTACACTAACTGACACACAAGAAAAAATCCCTTTATAGCACTGCTTCCACCAACATACATCCCCTGCTTGCAGTGTATCAAAGTTTCATTAACTTTACGTGTGTTCCATACCTGTTGCAATTGGACATAGGTCATGCGATGCATTATATGTTTCAGCTAT
>Ga0210059_1000509_pt1 | contig 50069 bp, 40 predicted proteins | sample Ectturendosymbi2_FD_188042 | JGI IMG/M metagenome (GOLD analysis project Ga0210059, IMG submission 188042) | Ecteinascidia turbinata endosymbiont from Florida, USA - Sample 2 (SPAdes) (version 2) | ecosystem: Host-associated > Tunicates > Ascidians > Unclassified | place: Key West, Florida...
CATATTTATAATATTTATACTATTTTCCAAGATTTCTCCAAAATGCTTTGTAGTGTTATTAGGATGGGAGTATAGTGCACCCACTAAAAAAGACGTACTGCTAACATCTGTTACTTCTACCCATATGCCTTCTATGTGGTCATTGTGTAAGTCCAAATCAGATCTGATTTTATAGATCAAACTTATTTTGACATATATCCCTACACCACCTGCCTGATTTAATGAGTTTTTATTAACGAAAGTATATCCAGGTAACTGTATGTCATTATAATTGCTGTTATTGTTAAGTTTAGTTTCACTAATGGCTATAATGTCTGGAGTAATTACGTTAAGTTTAGTTTCACTAATGGCTATAATGTCTGGCTATAATGTCTGGCTATAATGTCTGGAGTAATCACAGATAAAATCATTTTACAGACCATGCGAAATGCAAGCGCCGCTTTGTATCATTCATGTTTGATTTCCATTTCTTTTTGGTCAATTTCATAGTGCTGACATGCACAGTCATTTGATCGGTTATTTCACAAAGTTGCTCATGAGCTACAGCACAGCTTCCTCGTTTAGAGCTTCCGGTATTCATGTTTTTTAGTCAGAATGTAAAATGATGAGTTTCTTTGTTTACTGGTGTCTTGCAATGCTCAGCCACTCAAGTGACAAGCATTTTTATGGATTTTTAGGAGAATACGCACCATCATTCGTCTATGTGGACTTAACCCAAAAACAAGCAAAAAACTGATAACCAAAGATTCCAAAATCTTAAATTTCTGCCAACACAAAAAAATCCGTTTACGAAAACACAAGCTGCAATAATGATTAAACGCTCATAAATTTAGCTGTGTTTACCCAAACACGAAAATTATGTGCACTTCGTAGGATCCAAATACTCGATAGCGAAAATGACAATTACGACGCTTCGTCTCTTGCAGTGAATACCGAATATCAAGAAAATAGTGATGAATCGGAAACCTCGGGGGAAGACAAAGCACCATTACGACATGAGTTGAACGTGGCTGCATACGCTGTAATAAACGTGTCAACAGGTTGAGGAATATACAAAAAATATTTGACACAGCTACTGAATCGTTCTTTCAAAATTTTAGAAATTTCCTTTGTGAAGCTCTCAGAAAAAAACGAAATGATTTTGTATCCAGAAAATACAATGCAGCAATTATATCAATCATAGCGATGTCATTTTGAATATACCATTCCTCGGCCATAAATCGCAAAATATTTGTTTGGGATAATGATAATCACTCCTCAATTTTATCAACTACCCACAAAAATCAAGCATTTTATGATTTATTGCAAATAAAACGTAAAATTGTTAAAAAATTTACGAAAACGGTTTTCTGAAATCGTCTTAAATTGCAAAAATATTCTGTAAAAGTAAAAGCATGCGCTAAAGATCACATAATGTGACGAGCATTATTCAGGCTTTGACCTTCCGCAAATTGCCGTTAAACTAATCTGTCGTACTGCATGCGATCCAACAAAAAATGTAAAGAGAGTTCTATTGACACAGGAATACATCACCTGGATTTGCAACAAAAGTGTTTCCATGCTATGAGCGTTAGTTTAGAATCCTTACGTCTTGTTTTGATCGAGTTGATCTCCATCCTTGCTCATTGGAAGCGTTCATGCATGTGGATCGATAAAAATTTTAGATGGATGTTTTTAAAATCAACTAAATGTGATTCTCTCGCATCCCATAAACTTTGCGTTACTCCATGTGGAGAGTATTGAAGTACACTGAAGATATGGTTGCAAGCTGTCAGCTAAACCTCTAACGAAAACTTTGCCCCATTGGTCTGATCTTTTCGCTGAGCACAACACGTGCACCTCACAAACAACACGCCAGAGTCCTATTAAAATTGTAACTTGCTTGCAGGAGACGCAACGCACCAGGAACGTTTAAATCTTTTAAAGAGTGGTGACCAAACATCCAGGTCCAGGCTACCAGTATAGTCATTTGACTGTGGCCATGTTACTCACTCGTTTTCCCGGAAAATGAGACTGGCCAAAATGGCCAGCTTTATTTATTTGGTTTTTATTTGGCCAAAATGCAGGTGAAATAAAACGTCGCGGTTGTGCTATTAACCGTGAAAAATCAAAGCGAAACATCCGATTCCGATTCTGAAAAACCAGTGACTTTTATGCTTGTTTTCATGTTTTTCACTTAGTTTTTGGTGAAAACTTTCCACTGCATTTGGTGAGTATGAAACGCGTATATTGACCTCAGCCTATTTCCAGATGCTGTCCCTGTTTGAAAGATCAAATTTTGTGATCATTTTTTCTTCCAGGCACAAATCTTTGATAGACTTTTATTTGAGCGCATTTTGGTCTATTTGCTTTTGGGTTCGTTTTGCCATAAAACTTCAAGTACCAGCGAATGCATAAATACTGTAGATAGTTCTCCATTTGCTGACCTTGTGGAATGGTTGAAGATTTCTGAGTATCAAGAATTTATCTCTGTGCTTGATTCAATTGTATGTGTGGTTTAAAAAATCACGTAACTTGGTAGTGCATGCGTTTACGTCCACAGCGTGTTTGGCAAACAATAAAGTGTCTAAATTTGAATCCAAGAATTCTACGCACCTACCAGGAGCCATGGGCGTCGGAAGGATTTTTTCCAGGGGGGCAACAGTGGTGAAATTTCATTTTCCCAACTCTGAACAAAGAACTTTTTTCTACTAAAACGTTCATAGGCAAATATCATATTGCAAAATACAGCAGGGGTCTTGGACCTCTTCCCCCATTCCGAAGCCAATGCAAGGAGCTTTGTTCTAGTTAATGTATAATGATACTACATTGTAATTATTTTTATCACCTCCCCGAAACAACCCGCTGGATACGATCCTGCTGAAGGATGTCGGTTTGTTTGTGCTGGGTTAACTATTGTTTTTGCTTACGGTTCTCACGTGAAGGAAAAGGCTCTTTGTCAAACAACTAATCTAGGGCATAACATCTTGCACCAGATGAAGAATTTCGTTAGGGTGTTTGACTTTCATAAATCGCCACAATTTCATCGGCCTGACTCAGAGGAATTTTGTTTTGTTGGTAGGAGGAAAAGGATTCCTATACTGAAGTTCGTTTGTAGCTACGGAGTCGTCTTCTGGGTTTGGGCTTTTTTAGACTCATTTGACCCAATTTTTATCGGCCACTACACTCGAAAAAGTTGCTTGCTTTCAATCAGGCTTGACCTCGTTGTAGTTCGGAAGTATCAGCAATAATATTTACACTTGTGGGTCCTCGAAAGATCGATTCGTCACCAGGGAGGCGATGTAATAACGCCAAACAACGTCATGGACGAGAACTTGCAGTGCCAGAGCAAACTTTATATGTTGCTGTGAGGCTAACGTAAGCGAAACAGTGGTGAAAGTGTGGTAAAAGTGCAGTTGTCATTAGAATTGTATCTTGCAGTACCTTGGGGTTAAGCGTTTAAAAATTGGCCATCATGCAGCAATCGAAAGAAAATACTTTAAAAGTAGGTTGACCGTCTCTGTTAGCTTTTTCTGAATAAAACACACCGTCTTTGTCAACTGCGATTTGCAACAGACGCTTAGTTGTATTTTCAGAGCATTTGTCCTTTCCCACTGTGAAGCTGTTGGGACAAGCAGCTGGTGTTTGTTTATTTTATGGAAATTGTGTTTGTTTGTTTCAATGATTTTAATCATGGCATTACACCGACCTGCGGGCAAGATGAGTGCTCTCCGCGTTTCATTATATGCCAACAATTGAACTGCGCTAGTTTATCGTCGGTAAAACTCTTCTGTAGTTTCCAACGAAGCTTTTGCCAAGCAGTAAGTTTTTGAGTATTGAAATTGCCGAAGTGGCGATATGAGATAGATTGCTGGGCAGAAATTTGCAGTTCAATGACTCCTGACAATAGACAACTTGTCGCCAATTTAGTAGCATATTATGTTACCGAAGAGATGAAGATTTTATGAAGCGATTTACTCTCCGAACGTACATGATTTCACCTAATCTTTTGAATAACAAAATCTTTAAGAAGCAATCTAGTTTTAAACTTAGACGTTGCTTAGTTGTTTGAGATTTTTACAATGCAAAAGATCTGTTTTTGAAATTGTTTCTAAAATTGAAAGAACATATTTTTAACTATAAATCTGCATTAAAGACTGTTTATAACGTAAAAATGTAATCCTGGTAACGCAACATATATTTTTGATCAGGATTTGAAACGCATATCAAACTTGTTTCTACATATCATTTGTTGCTTTAAGCTGAATACTTTAAATTTTTCTTTATAAAAAGAATCGGACAGTATGCATTATCGTGGACATGGCTTGCCGGCTTCAATCGACAACCCTTCCAGTTCTTACTGCAAAGCACCGAAACAGTTTGAAGCCGAGAGTGTGAACGACACGCTGAGCTCAACCAGCAGCGAAGACTCGAACGATTTAAACAAACCTTGGAATATTCACATGTTCTCGGCTTCGTCCACACTGCATGGTTTCAGCCACATCTTTGCTTTGCATCATTCGTCACTGAGGAAGTACGCCTGGCTAGTTGCTTTCGTCACAAGTCTGACTCTGTTTGTTTTGCAGGTAAGTCCACTTGTAAAACAATTACTGTTTAAAAAATGCCTGAAAATTACTTCTTACTGCTTAAAAAATGCTGCTTGTTTTTTCTACTCGTCAACAGGATTCTCTCCCCTTTGTGTAAGACATTGCATCATTTTGCGCTCGAAAGCAGGTTGGAAGTGTACTGCGCTGTTTCAGACAGAAAAGTGTGAGCTTAATGAGAGATTTCATGTTGCCCGTCAATGAATATTATTTCTGAAAATCTCCCCGCCTTCCGGTAACACTACATTTTTGTGCTAATCGAATTTTCTCGTTACATATTGTATTCTCAACACTTACTATGATTTGAAACTGATTGTGGTGCAATATTGAGACAAATTAGACATTTCTTCGTGCAAATGTCTGATAGAACTAGTCTGTGAAATTCTTCGTGCTAGCATGTGTTACTAACATTAATATCCTCATCAGGCTCTAACGTCCTATTCAATATGGAACTTAAATAAAGTTTTATGCTATTTTCAGTGGTTAAACCTAGAGGTATAGATTTACTGTACTGAAACATTCGAAACAAACTTATGTTAAATATGTCTAATCCAAAAAGCCTTAAGAGGTCTGTCTGTTGCTATAATAATTTGCTCACCAGGCAATAATGCATTATTATCAGGGCGACCACAACTTTACTAATCAAACCAACTTCATTAATAAAACTTTATTAATAAAATTTTTTACTAATGAAAAGCAGCATTTAGTAAGTTATTTTTTCAAACTTGCAAATAACGACCATGGTTATTTGAGTGAATCCCACATTGAGACCCAGGAAAAATTCTTACGTCGACTGTGACAACCATTTCCTGTAAAAATGTTTGATATTCGAAGAAATTCGCAAACATTTTCTTCAAAAATCGAAGTGAAGAGCAAAACAAGGGTCATGGCCTTTTTCGGGATACGATAAATTGTCCATCTCCGTTGTCATCGATCAAAGCCCCGCATTTCATTTCACAACAGCTGTTGTATTGCGAACGTATGATTCCCGTTAATTGCATTTATGATCAAAGACATATCTGATTTTTCGTGTTACCGCCTTTAATTACGCGTATAAGCGCTGAACTAATAATGGTTCCTTGACCGAGCTTGTTGGTTGGTAGAAACCTTGCACGACGAAATGGTCGTTTACAGTGTAGGCCTACTACTTTTATCCAATGCATTGCCTGATGATTTACTCAGTGGTGGTGTTGATTATGATCGCAGCTTCACTTTCCTATATTTTCAAGATGTGTAGCGTCGTAATATCTTGACATAACGCCACTCTGTCTCTCTTACATATAATACATCAACAAACCCATCTCTGCCTTCAGCACAGTTTACCCAGGTTTCTTCCGCCGCTTTCGGGAGGTCCAGCTTTCCGGTCGGAGCAAGAAACTGACCGGACCATGACCACAAAATATCCGGTTCAAACCAGAATGCAAAGTCGCCCTCCTTGTTCCAGTGATGGGCCAACCTTTATCTACAATGGCAGAGGCAATGGCTCTTCGGTTCTACGACAATTGAAATTCGCAAATTCAGAGCCGCAAATTCTAAGCTGATAATTTTAATTGTAGCGTGACACTAAGAAAACCATGGATTAGAAATTTCTATTCGCAAATCTATTCTAGTTTGTCAGTTAATCTGCTAATTAGCAAGTTAGCCTGCTAGCTTTTTTCTCAGATGGGACATTGGTTTGGTGACTTTCATCATGTGTCATTTCGCCACGCTACAATTAATCACTAACATTTAATCACTAGATAGTTAATCAACCAGACAACTAATCACGTACCCTGTTTGGTGACATTTAATCACGTAATGATTAATAACTGACATTTAATCACTGGCTGGTTAATCACGTGACAATTATTCCCCAAACATATAAAGGAATATTAACATTTCATTCTAGTAACAATTAAAAAGTTGCTACATGTTTTTTACTTATACGATAAATACGCAATACTACGCAAGTATATTAAAATCTCACTGAACGAATATCGAGCTACTGCATTTTCGATTCGTCGTTTCAGTGTTTGATAACGTTTCGGTGCAAGTGGCTGCAAACCGGATACGCCTTGTAAAAATGCTGTTAGCTGCATCTGCATATCTTTTTCAACTTTTTTTATAAAAGTGCAAAATACGCCAAAAGCTCTGACATCTGTTTGTTGCCTGGCATGTTGTCAGCTAGTATCAATAAAGCTTCAGTAACGTTTGTTTTTCTGGTAACATTTACAACACCAATGAATATTCCCACTTGCGCATTGTCGATGTCTTAAAAATTCATACTCATTGCGAATTACCAACGGCTCGCGCAGGGGCGTAACGAGGTTGGATGACGCCCGTGGCAAGAAGCAAGTTTGGCGCCACCATGTGCGAAACTAAGCTCTTTCGGAAGCAAATTTACTGTATTGAAGAAGGTACTTGCCACAATTTTGGGACTTTTCGGCCCCCGCAGTGATTCGGCGCCCTCCGCAGTGATTCGGCGCCCGGGGATCTGTGTCCCCCGTGCCCCCTCGTTACGCCCTTCGTAACACCAAACGTTGCTTCATTATCACTCATGTTACGCTTGTATGAGACATCTCTAAATGGCCACATAAACTTACTGAAAACATTAAAAGTTGAGACTGCTCTCAAAGGCCGTCCAAATGGCATGTGAATGAAGTGATCCCCTTTCAGTTCAGAGAAGTTTGCATGGCTTGAAGGAAGAAACGCAGCGATTAACGTAAATTAAGTGTTTGTGTAATTAAGTGTGTGCGTGTTGATCCGTCCAGTGATAAAGAGTCTAACTAAGGGATTAATGTCTGCGTGTTTAATTGTCTGCGTGATTCAACTATCTAGTGAGTTAATGTCGCGTGATGAAATGACACGTGATAAATGTCTGTGTACCAGGACGGTTAGCACAGCTCCTGGCAAGCTCTTTCCGAAGCTAAGCAGCATCCACGTTATCCACGTTGGCGAAGTTGTAGGCCTACTTCTTCCCTATGCTTTTCCTCCGAAAAAAACTGTTTATAAAAACCGTCGACAGCAAACCCAAGCTGCAATCACTGCCTTTCAAGGAATCTTCACAGAAACTTCATCGACCAGCTGATTTTTCCATTTAGAGCAACGTGTTTGGCGTAAAATACAGCAAGTTGGATTGGCAGCAGCGTATGAGGAACGTGATAGAAAGTTTGCAGTGATTGTTCGCAGCCTGTCTGCGCTATAGCATTTGTGCCAGAACAAGACTTTGAGAACGCATTGCAGCACATAATTACAAATGAAAAATTCGATCTCCGAGTTCAACTCCTAGCTGATACTTTTGAGGACACGTTTGGTTCGGTCGACCATCTTGGTCCTCGAAGCGCCCTCATGTTTCCAAGTGGACTTCGGAAATTATATCAACGTACTTTGTAAGGGGAACACCCTAAAAGCAACAGCACTGAAGGGTGGCATTGGGGCTTTCCATCAACTCTTTGTTGCTTCCATCCAATGTTCGCTGCATTCAATGTTCGCTCTAAAAAGAGCGAAAACGTAATAAAGCCCAAATGGAGTGCCTTGTAGCTGGCCACATTTCTCCACCCCGAAAGAGGAATTATGAATAACTAAACGAACGGATCCATCGCATAGTGTTACAGCATGATGTCCGAACAACCGCTCAGTATCTGGGGGGAGTTTCTCACAGCTTTAAATGTACATCAACTTGCAGTGTAAATTCCTTTATTAATTTGTCACATTACGCTTTATCTTTAATTTTTGTTATTTCGTTTGATTGTTTTAAACTGCTTGCTTGGAATTATCCGCTTTGAATTTGTGGCGGATTGGGATTTGTGGCTGTTAAAATTTGTAGCCAGCCCGAAATTTGGGGGGACAAATATTTTTAATTTAGGCGAGCACCAGCGTTTTGTTTGGAACGCCGCCTCTCACAGCACAAAACGACAAAGTATGCTAGAAATTTGGGAGGACCATGGCCCCCTTGCACCCCTGGCTACGCCTATGGGTTCTAACACCGAAAGAAACGCAGCATCAACACTTTACTTTCGAGTCAGAATGATCACAACAACAGTATTTTACTTTCCAGCCGAAACGATCAAACCGGATCTGCAGTGACGTGTAAAAGATTTTAAGGTGAAATTTTAAGTTCAGTGTCTGTGCAGGTTCAATATTCGAGCTCGTGCACTACGATATGATGACTGGAGCAGAAGAATGTAATTTGGTTGCAGATACAAAACCGTTTTCGAGACAGCCCTTACTGGAAAACTGAACATTGTATGCAAAGGCCGGCCGTAAAGTTACCTGCAAGGCATGATGAAGCGCAGATATGATGTACTTTGTCTTTATTCTGATGTTTTGGTTGATCAGGCTTAGTGGCAGTCAGTACAGTGGCAGAGCTAATTGTCATAACGTTATGGTAAGGATGAAGGCCTTGAACATTAAAAGATAAACAGATTTTTGTTAACTTGCTCTTGTTTGCAAATTGACAAACAGCAGTATCAGCACCGTTAGAGAGAGTGTTTTCAGTTGTTGACTACTTTTTACAGCAAACAGGAAGTTAGTAGACATTTTCGCAGCTTGGTAATTATTCCATACAATCCAATCATTTTAACCAAGTGAAAAATGTGTCTCACTATAAACAATAATTATAAACCATAGTTGCAATGGCATGTTATAACTTAAGAATTGTAGATATGTTTTATAATTGAGAATATGAAGTATTTATTATCAAAATTCTAATTTTATTTTTTCGCAGCTGAGTAATTGAAATGTCATTAACAAATTTTGAAAAGTAACAGAAATTGTATTTGTAATTCAATTTATACAACTTTGATCATGAACGACATATTTAGGTGGGATGGATCGTTTCCTGATAACGCTTGCGTGGCGAGTACCTAGAGAACGCACGTAAAGCATCTTTCGTTCATATAGATCGACGAATCAACAAATTTTATTTGACCTTTCAAAATAATCATAACCGTCGTCAACATAATCCAATTCCAAGAGTGAAATATACGGCACGCCGTTGTAAAGTAAGAATTTTTATTAGAAACCATTAGGCTTACTAGCAAGATTTACTAGATTACTGGCGAAATTCATGAGAAAACATTACGTTTACAAGCAGTAGCATAACATGAAAGGTATAAATAATTGTTAGTGAACTAGCATTACTTTGCACAGCAGTACATTATCAGGAGGGTATAAAAATCAATGTAAACAAATGTGGACTTTTCCTGAAATTTTCATCTGTGGAAAAAAATATGTCTTCAGCACGGTAATCAGTCTTATTCTCTTCTACGCTGTACAGGTTAAATTGCGCTTTACTCTGCGATTCATCACTGCTTATTATGAGTGTAAAAGATAAGACATCAGAGGTTTTCAGCTATTTTTAAAAAGTTGAATTTAATTTAATTTAATTTATTTATTTGTAGCAGACACGAAGTCTATAGTTTGTAGCAGACACGAAGTCTATAGTTTGTAGCAGACACGAAGTCCAAATATGTATTTCTTGCTAGAAATCATACTATTTCTTTGAACAAAGGGTTGTTAAACACATCTTCGCACTTGTGTTAATGCAAATGTGTGCATGTTAGAAAGAACACATGAGAGAGGTAATCGACTGTGTGTTTTGCGCACTTTGGATGGTTTGCCCGGGCAGCGCTGTTAGCTAGAATCGCCGAGACTGCAAAGGCAAAGCATGCAACAAGTACAAAACCGTTGGTCATTTGGGGCTGGTCTGTGTTTAAATGCTCGAACACAAATGCAGTTTTCCAGACAGCCACTGTCTTGATTCTGTTCGCAAAAAATAATAAAGGTCCTCAGGCATCGATGACAAAACCAGCGACTGCCTTTTCAGAAATTGTTTATATTACCGTTAATTGAGTTACGTTTTTGCTACCAACTGTTCTCTGAATCGTCTGAACCTGTGCTTGTTGTTTTTTCACTGATTTCTTCATGATAGCGCTGCTTGTAAAAAAGTACCAGATTAAACTATTCAAAAAGGTTTGGTATATTCTTAATTTTGTGCATTTTATTTAAATCATTTTGCTCAACTTGAGGCACATCAAGATAATTAAAATATGAATGTGTGAAAACAAACAGAAGCCGGAGCCATGAAAAACGCGAGCTCCGGAGCCAGATCTAGAGCCACACACATAAAAATCAAGAGCTCCGGAGCTGGAGCCGGAGCCATGTTCATGAAAGAAGAGCTCCGAAACCGGAGCCAGATCTGTGTCATTTTTACCACGGCTCCGCAGCCCTGGTTTAATATGCATGTAATGTGTTTTAACTGGTTTGAGTAACGCGAAAATATTGGCTTCAGGTGTGGGCAATGAAGAGTTAAAAATACTCATACTCATAGGTATCGGCTCATGAAAATCTTATCAGTCGAACTCCACCTTTACTAAAGTTGAAAAAATTCGAAACAACATAATCATCACCAAGAAAGGAAAAGTCTCTTTAAATTGAAAACTATTTTGTAATGCAGATGGTCGATCTGGGTCATTGCGAACTTTGCAAAGTTTTCTTCCAATACGCAAGGCAGTGCCGTGGCAAGGCAGCCCCGTACTCCCCTGTCGGGGGGGCCCCGACCATTCATAGGGGCCCCACAATTGTATTTGTAAGTTAGAGCCGTCTCTCCACCCTTGACTTTTACTCTTCTGGTTTTTGCCCTCAATGCAGAGCCGGTAGATTAAGCACGTGATATCATGATTCGTTAATTTCGAAAAAGAATTGGGGACGTTCGGACACTATAGCAGTATTTTGTAAAGTTGTGGTTACACCAGACAAGGCCAATTGTTTAATTGTGAATAAAGTCTTGACCTTCGCCACTTAACTTCGCTGGCTTCTCCCTTGTCCGTTGAAATTCTCGGGGAAATTTACGTCATAATGAATGTGCTGTGGAGTATTGTGCAATCGCTTTGCAGTTGCATACAGATAGAGAGACTAGGTTTCTAGTTCAACTTTGAAAAATTTTCGTGAAAGCTGCTTAAGACAGTTTATGTAAAGTTAGGTTTAAATAATAAGGTTAAGCTTGTTGAAATAATGCAAGTTATTCAGTTAAGAACTTCTTCCTGATTCAAGATTATTAGTTTAACTTGGTTAGGTTTTGAAATAACGCTGCTCAGGGGGATAATTTGCAATTGGATCGAAAAAGCACGCAGCTGCCTAAATGCTTGCTGATATTAAAGGGCCCATCTGGATTTTTTTGGGGGGGCCAACAGCTTTTCACACGACTCTGACGCAAGGTCATTGTCGAAGAAGAAACTTCGGCGGCGCATGTAGGCTTCAGTTGCGTACTGGTAAAAACACATTCTTACCACACTTTTAATCAAAAGAGCTCTTGCCAGTATTCTTTTAACATTCTCTGCAAACTAATCGAACCAAAGTCAGTTGATGATTTTGCAGCGATTTGCCATTCTCAGCTTCCTGGTACTTTTTCGCAGAGCTCGAACAGAATTGTCTACTACATGCATTTCCCCCACGTGACAAGGATTGACGAAGTCACCGCTGTCAACCTCACTTTTCCAGCAGTGACAATTTGCAACCTGAACGAGTTGCGATTTACTCAGCTGACACGTCAAGATATGTACCACGTCGGTATGCACGTTTCTAGCTGAAAGAGCTATTTAAATTTCCATCACCTAACCCAAGTTCGATTTGTGCCAAATCTACACTGCAGTTAGGCACGTGAAAGTAGTTGGTATCTACCAAACGTATTTTTGCCTTCAGTTTCTATGTAAGACTATATATTTATTGCGTTGTGTACTTAGAAAGTGCATGGTTAAGTGCTTAAACATTCGAGAAGCATTCGGAAATTGTTAAAAAGTGCACTGCGCTTTAAGATTGGGCATTTTGTCTGGCAGTAGTGGTGAAACCTTTCATTTTTATGGATTTCATACTGCGAAGTGACTACCTTGACATGGAATGCCTTGTTCTTTGCTATTATAACATATTGATAAACAAATGGGCAGCGAAGGTTCCAATCGTAATGAAGTTGGTATTTTTTCGAAATAACTCACAGCTTCTGTTTATTGCGAACTGGCACTTCATTATCCAGTTGCATCGCTTCGACACCGCACAGACCGCTTCTGTACCGCTTCAACACCGAGTGAATAAATTGTCCGTGCTCGGAAGAAAAAACTGATGGCGTATTTCTCTCTTTAGGGAATTTCCTCAAGTTCACGGACAAGAACGACAAACTATCAACTCCTAAATTTCTAAAAGAAGCAAGGCAGCTTTCGCCCAAACTGCGAGATTTGCAACAAAAGCTCAAGAACTTGACTGACTTTTCAAACTTCAGGTGATTTTCGAAAGACGTTGGCAAGCAACACACTTGGTATTCGTAGGAAGATAATATTTGCTGTTGGAAACGTACTTTCACCAGCAAGCGCAAACGCAGTTTTTGTCCGCAGTTTCTGTCTGCATTCAGCGAATTCTTTTTTCTCCAGAGCTTAAATGTGGTGTATGAGTTTGAAACTAATGAAATTTCGTCAACGAGACAAATATCTGTGTTGGCTATTTTTGTTTTTTTATGTTTATTTAACAAAAAACAAAAAAATTACCGTGTTTCTCTAGCGTCGTTATTCTTATCCTGACGTGACAGGTGATTTTGTTTGGTTTAGTCTTGAGGAAAACCTCAAAAAATGATCAAAATTTCGAAAACGCGAACAATCATCGTACAGCGCTTCTAGATTGGTGGTGCGCATTTATGGAGCAGGTGCTCCTAACATTTTTTGCTCTTGCACCCCTAAAATATTTGTTCTGATCTCGTAGTCCCTACAACTTATAATCAAGAACTAGCTTTGAAACTTTTAGAAAGGAATTTCAATAATATAATCTGTAAAGAAGAGCAAACATATATGGATAATATAGGGCTGCTATGATAGTCAGAAATAAGAAAAGTTTATGCTATTATCTCCACTCGCAAATACGTGCAGCAGACCTGTACGTCTCTCCAAATTAACAAAACACTTTCACAACAAAAACAATTCACTCCAATATGAAAAGCAGTTCACACTACTTCTTTCCTATACCCAGAGGCAAATTTTCTGCCTATACCTTACGATTGATTCATCTCAGGACTATTTACCAAGAATGATGAAATATGGAATTCACTCTTATATACTACGCTCAGACTATCCTAGAAATGTCCAGAAAAGTAATTAACACCTAACAAAAACAATACCAATATCGAGTTAGTTCATTCGAGCAAAACTGCTACAATTTCGTAAACAAGACGAATTAATTGGAGTTAATGTTTGCGCGAATAATTAGTATCATGGCACATAGGTGTGAACGAACCTCAGAATTTTGTCTATAATGCATTGCAAAATAAAGCAAAAAATCCTCAAGAGGGTAAGAAATACTGTAGATCAATTTCCTGTCATCAAAACGGACACTTCTCACACCGCCTGGAATGATGTCTCCCACCCCGAGAGGGTGCTAGCACTCTTTGGTTGGGAACCGCTTTGTAGAGAGTCCATTAGCAATATTTTTATATTCAGCTGATTACATGTTAAACACAGGAGTGTAACTTTCATGAAAATGGGAAATAATCGGTTACAAAGCCAAATGGCTTAATGTTTATTTGAAAGTGTTTTTTGAACGTTGCTAAATTTCGTGCCGCAGTCGACGCTTTCGGGGAGGCACTAAGCACAACGTTAATCAGGAAGTTGTGATTTTGATCGGTACAGCACGCCATTATAAATCGATTCTATACTGCTTATTTTGTTTCAAATGTAAGCTATCGATTGAGTTCGAAAGAGTTACAGCATTTTGCTTTGTAACCCAACACTCTTACCGCCTGCCATTGTCATTCCAGCAGTATCCGGTAGAATCAACGACTTGGCATGTATGGTTTCAAACCACCGAGTGGGTCAGCCTGGAAATCTGAGGGTATTGAGCTTATTATCAGTCGCGATCGATCGTCAAACGTCTGTCAGTGTCAGGGCGAATTTACAGTATCAAATGTCTTCAAACCCACATAGAACAAAGAACAACACACGCATATATGGCAAATTAAAAGTTCTATTGGTTTGCTGTAAGCTTTCGAGGAATCAGTCGACTGGGTTCTGCTTTCACGACTTTGCAGTGATTCAGACTGGCACATATCTGTTTTCAAGTAATTAATTTTCACAAAGGTGGTGAAATCAAATCATTCAGCAAATCTTTTCAACAGGAAATCGATTTCACGTGACTCTGCGCATCCCCAGTCGAAATAAATTTGGAATGCAAAGAATTTTTCGAGACAATGCTATTGGCGAAGTGTCAACCTTGATAAGCCGTTTCAGGGTTTAGGAGGTTTTGTGGCACAAAGGGACCTAAAACATCGTCTACCCCGAACCGTTAAGAAAAGTGATAGTGCCATGCATAACCTCTCCTTTTCAAGTATATTGATTGCTGCATGAGTGCGCTTGCAGTAGACTCAATGCAAGGCCTCTCCTACAGAAATATGCCCACAGCAACACCTTCACGTAGTATCCCCTGATATCGCAAAATTTTCTATGAAAATAGTGCCACCGGTTTGTCCAACGGTACAATTGGGCAGTTACTACACCATGAAATGCGCAATACCAACCAAAACCATCGCGCGTCGGTCGTCGGGTGCGTCTACAAGGACCGGGCTCGGTCTTTAGGCAAAGGGTTACCGTTCGAAAAATTCGCGACTCTCTCTCCCAAGTTGCGCTCGCTACGCATCTGGGGAGGCAAATGGGAACAGAGCAGAGTGTTTCTACTCTGGTAGAACTAAAACCCACCCGTAAACGGTAATCTTGCCTTATGCTAGTGCTTGGAAACTAGAACATCGCTTCACTCACGGGAAAACAGCACGAACTGGTCGGGGAACTCAAACGATATTCCCTGATTGTTGTTGGCATCTCATCGACTGAGCGCCGTGGTTCTAATACTGCTGAGCTGGACGATGGTTAGAAACTCTTCCACTCGGGCGTAGAGCCAGCAAAGTTTGCCCAGCCTGGGATGGGGATACTTGTTAGCTCGCAACTGGCATGTTGTGCTAATGGATGAATCCCAGTAGGAGGAAGGGTGCGTGCTGAGGATGAAGCTGTTAGATCGCTAACTATGTTTTATACAGGTATACGTCCAAACACAAGTGCACAATACCGGAATTCGTGGAAAAAACTAGCGGTGCCCTGCAAACGTTTTAACCTACAGAATCCAGATACTTTTGGGATATCTTAATACACATGTAGGGAACGATGCTGTAGTATGGAAGAGTGTGATTGGCGAACATGGTGATGTTTACGGAAATGATAATGGAAGGCTCTTGCCGAAACTGTGCTGTAACAACGCACTGTGCACCATGAACACTTTCGTCTAGCACAGAGATTTCTACAAGTACACATTTTGCAGAGATTTGTTGGGTCAACGGCCAGTCACATATTTCTGCACAGTTTCATCTGACGTGTTCCAATCAGTGGCAGCTCGTGACAAATAGGGTGCAGAACTCTCAAAAGATCATCACCTGGTGGTCTGCAACTCACGTCTTGAAAAACCAACAGGGTCTACACAAACGCAGAGGCCCAGGAGGTGGAGGACCTGGTAGAAAAGGAAGCAAGAAAGATCTCAGCAGATAGTGCATTGTCCTTGTTACGAGAGATTGCGGAATGCATAGCGGATGCGAAGGTGTAGAGCGGCACTTGTTCAAAGCAGCTGTAGCTTCATCTGCTGCTCGGGTCTGCGGACTGACACGACACGGTGTGACGAGTAATGGCAAAAATGTAACCACTTGGTGGAGTCAGGAAGTGAAAAATGTTGTTCGAGCAAAGAAAGTAGCTTATTTAGCCTGGCTTCAGAAAAGTAGCCGAAATTTCTTTACATCCGCAGTATAAAAAGAAATTTCGGTTTTCACTGTAAGTAAGCGGCATTACACTGCAGCAGGTGGAGAGGTTCAAATACCTTGGAGTGGTCTACACGAGTGACAGAAGGCGGAACAAGGAGGCTGATACACGGATTGGTAAAATGCCGTTCTGTGGGATTTTTATCACTGTGTGGTCACAAACCTGGAACTTTCAAACACCGCATAGCTGTTCGTTAATCGGTCGTTGTTCCGATCCTCACCAATGGTCATTGCATCATGGATAATGGTTGAAAGAGCGCTTACTCAAGTACAAGCAGCAGAAATTGGAATTTTGCGAAGAGTTCACAGATTGATACTTCGCGACAAAGTGCACAACTTCGAAATTCGTAAAGTCCTGAATGTCGAGTTACTTCTCCGAATAGGTAGATTTCAGGTATAATTGTTTGGGCACGTGACCAGAATGCTCCAGGAAAGATTGGAGATGAAAGCATTGCTGGCTACACCCACGGGAAAGCGGCCCAGTGGTCGCCCGAGGACCAGGTGGCATGATTATGTCTCTGACCTGGCTTGTTCCTTGGTGTGGAGCCGACAGAACTAAGAAATTATTGAAAACCGTGGGGTATTTCCCGTCCTCCTAGCCTGGGTCTGTTGCCCCCGCGGCACTCCTGAGGGGTAAAACGGTTATGAAAGTGAATAAATGAGCGATATTGCGTAATCACTTTGCGAAAGAGAAGTTTGGCTGTGCAAGCGTTTATTGCTTAGATTGTCCGCTAAATAACATTCTGCAGAGGGAACCTTGTGATTTCTCCGGTGCAGCGGGAGCTCTATTGACATAATCGGCCACCCGGATCATCGCCTTTGTAGCATTTCGAAGACCACGGACAAACGCTCAAGCCCGATATTATTCCCGTTCGTGTCCACAATGGTCCTCGTGAGATATAAATTAAGTGTCCGCAATTTGCTGCTTTCTATTCTTGACCTTTCAGGTAATATTAGTTGTTGTTCTGAGAAAAACGTCTTAAGTATGTTGCATGGTTTTAACATTCAAACATCTGACAGTGATTTCCCAATGGTATCAGTTGTCTGAAAGTGATCTTCCTCCAAGGCTCGATCTCTAGCTGCAGACCGATAGGCGTCATTTAGATAGCAAACATGGTCAAGCGGCGACTGATGTTTCTTTCTTTTTCGCCTTCAATTCAAGTTCATTTCTCTTTGTCAAATACATATAAGAAAGGTAGCAGAATTCAGCGTTTCATGGAAGATATGCAGTGATATTTGCTTAGACTCCGACCTATTACTGGTCAGTTACTCAAGTGGGGATTTGTAATGACTCCAGTGTATTTCATATAAACAAATGAATTGGTTTAATGCACACTTCGTTTACCATAGAATGTGTTTTAATTCCAATCACAATAGCAACATAGTCCGAATATGTCAAAAGAGAATTTTTCATAACCGCCTAAATTCTACGCAAAGGAAGCTCAGGCAAAGTTGCAACACTTGATGGATGCAGCAGCACTTTATTCTTCGAAAACGCTTTGCAGTTTGTTCTTGGCAAATACCTAGTCACTGATGTCAATGCTATTGTTTGCAATTTCAAAAACCAGTTCGGTTTTTCATGTTTGGTAGAAAAAAAAGACTCTTTTTGTGAAAGCCCTCGGCGTCTTCCCCAAACAAAGAAAGAAACGATGTTGTCCACAACACACAATTCCTTGTTTTACCAAATCTGAAGAACCGAAAGGAATTCGTAAAAATAGGAACCGATATAGATTTTCATATTGCATCGAAACTGTTTGATTGCTCACAAAAACGTTTAAACATGTAAGAGAAAACGTAACTGATTTGGCAGCAAATATCATTAAAATTTAGTTTTTATCTTGCAAATATTGGTGTTGCAAATTTGATGCCAGCATAGTCTTTACATTGCTCTGATACGTATGACAGAACATTACTCTTGTTGCATCTGAGGCTGAATACTGTGCTAAATACAGTACACCTTACGAGGGTAAGCAACTTTGTTTGCATCAGTATATGGCGGCGCACAGATCTTTTTCTGTCATTTCCGAAGCTCGCCATTACGTGCTTCCGCTCTCTGTGTAGATTTTGTAGAGTAATGTGAGTGGCAGGTTGCTTTTGCTTACAGGGTAAACGTCAGCTTCGACATGTTTGAATTCTACAACCGCGCCGGGCACGAGTTGAAGGAGATGCTTCTGCAATGTACATACAGAGGAGACAATTGTAGCGTCAGAAACTTCACTGAGGCGAGTGTTATATAAAACTTCCCGCCAAAAAATACACATTTTCGACTGTTTGCTGGCAGTGATGGAGGAACCTTTTACAAAATGGAGGCGAACAGGTGCACATCAATAGAACTATGGAAAATGTTTTCATTAAGGGATTTACTTCAACAATGGACCCAATACTAATTTTGTTGCTTAAACTTATTTAAGCAAAGTTCTAACTGCAAAATTGGGGGGCCAGCCTCCCAGAAAAAAGGTGGGGGGACCTCGGCCCATGCGCCCCCCCGTTCCGCCACCCCTGGTTGCTGATCCCAAATCATGTTTTGTTTGAGAACAACGATGCTCATTTTTTGAACTAACATGAGATAAGGTTTCGGATGCAAGTAGTACTTTTTTCCTTGCTTAAAGGACATCTTCAGTTTTTTGTTTATTGCTTGGTTATTTTTGTTACACGAAAAGCGGAAGTGCTAAATAGCCTTATAATGAAAATTACGGCCAATGAAAACGATATCAACGACATACTGCAGACGTTTCGATAGCTCCTGTTGTCATCATCAGTGCATTGCAAATTATACTAGCTGCTTGGTTATTCATCTCTGATATTCTGAAGGATACAAGTTACAAGTTTAAAAAGAAAAACTAAATAGATGTTGCAGAAAATATATTGCAGCCAGTATATACTTACAGCAATGCAACAGCATTTTTTTGCAAAAAAAACGGTATTTGTATTTACCGCATCAAAATACGAAGATATTGCTGCAAACAAAAAATAGTGTTGACAAAAACGGTATGCTTCGTTAGCTGCATCATAACCATGGGGAAACCTTTATTATATTAGGTTATAGCCTTCACATGAGGTAAAAAGCTTCACATGAGATTTCAAAAATTTAGTGCATGCAAGTACAGATCATACAAACATACTCAATTTAGTGTTGCAACACAATTTCATTACTTAGAGGAAAAGTGTATAAGAAGCTATAGTGGGATTTTTGTGAACAAAATATACATATATATGTATATTTTTTTAGCGTACTACGGAAATCAAGCCCTACAACTTTTCTGAAAATAAGTACACGCAGAGCAAGAGAAGCAACGCGAATAGAAAGATGTACCAAACTTAGGGACAAAAGAGGAAGGAGATAATCATCCAATGCTACACAATCAAGCATAGTTAGAAAACTTTTTTTTATCCCAAGACTGGTCAAATGTAAGGGTGTGGCGTGGACCATTAGGGTGGGGCGTGGACCATTAGGGTGGGGCGTGGACCATTAGGGTAGGGCGTGGACCATTAGGGTGGGGTGTGGACCATTAGGGTGGGGCGTGGACCATTAGGGTGGGGCGTGGACCATTGCGAATTTTACAAAATTATAGGCAATGTTGACATAACAACAAAAATGGCAAACAATAAGAAAGACAAATATGGAATTTTTTTAAAGACTGGTTTCCGATGCATATCTAAGGCAGGGGCATACATAGAGTAAATTACAAAACTTCATTTTATTTTAAATGCTGCAACTGTATGCTTGTACGTACTGTAAGGCTGCTAATATATGCTACGCGAATCTGATTGGAACTTGCCTGAAGGGGGCATGCAAATGTATGCTAAATGACCCGAGATATGAGGTATTGCTATCGTTGTCTTAAACTCTTGCACCCTATCTCTCTTCTACCCTTATTAAGTTGGCCAATTGCTGCTAGCCTATTGAATCTTCAAAATATCTCTCGATTCTCACTAGAGCCTGGGTTCTTAAACTGGGGGCATGCCCCCCAAAGCAAGCGTGCTACCTGTTTTTTGTGGTGGCCCTATCTGAAACTTATTTGCATGGATAAATGCAATAATATCTAGTTTTTAAATGGATACCCACCACTAGAAAAATTTTGCTTGTAGACATAGCCTATGCCTGAGGACCATAGAATAAAACAGATTATTAAAGACTAATACATTAAAAAGAAAAAGAAAAAAAACACTTTTTCCATGTTTGAAATTAATATTTGCCCGAAGGCAAAATAGTTGGGCGGCCTACACCCCTCCTTGATCCCAGCACAACCGACGCCTATCTGTGTGAGCGAAGATATTAGGTAAAGCGTTGTCAGTTCCAGTGCATATGTTGCTTATACACGCTTGAAGAGGAACGTTTTCGAAAACGAGCAGCATTTTTAGAATTAATTTCGGTGCGATTACTGCAGTTAATCTGTGAAATCCGGTTCAGCCGAGCGATACAACTCAGCTCTTGTATGTATCATGACATCAACGTTGCGGAATTCGTGTGACTTTCATTGATCCAGTCCCTTCTCTTGAAGCATTATTGTTATACGTTCAGCAATGCCTACAGCATAGTAACGTTTGGCATAGTTCATCAATATTTATATGTGCAGCCTAGTGACAATGAGTCGCTTGTGCTGTATATCTGTTAATCGTTCCGGTTTTATACCTTACAGGCTATGCAGCACTGTAAAATTGGTAAACTTTTAGATTGCCGTTAATAAAGTCTTGAAATGCCTATAACTAATACAAGTGATGTGACTTACGGGTTTGAAAGAGGAAAGCATATGTTGCCTTGAATTAGTTTCCAAGGAATTTTTGTTTTTGAATAATGAAGTTGGATTACATATAGCCCAATAACAGTGATATGCTGAGATAGTCAAATGCATCCAGGAATATTAAACAGGATTTGTATTTCAAAACTTTCAGTTTTTGGATTTGGATTTTAACATAAAATTGTTTTATCGGATTTGAAAAACAAATCCCTTCATCTCTGATACAAATCTGTTCTGTTATGTATCATATCACCAAAGTTGCGGTATTGATATGACTTTCATTTATCCAGTGCCAATGGTAAAGCATAGTTAACTTGGGTATAAGTAAATAATTTTCAAAATAGTTTTGTTTTTTAATTTATGAGTTAGATGACATATGGCCTAATAACAGTGATGGGACATTCGCTTTTAAGCAGGATTTGGATTTTGATGCTGTCAGCTTTCGGATTTGGATTGGATCTTGAAATGAAACTGTTGGATTAAATTTGGATTTGAAAAACATAAATCCGTTGATCTCTGCTAACCAATGCTCAAGGGTGGCAAACAGATCTGCGATAGAAATTGGCAATGACGTCGAGAAAGTGGAAAGGCTCATGAATCTAGTAGTAAGTACAGGAGTGAATAGGAGACATTCGCATGGGTGCAAACAGCTGCCGATAAATCAGAGTCTGCATACTGCACATTGTGGCATCATTGTACCCAAAGTGTGCCATCTCACAAACCATGAAAAGTCAGAGAAGCGTCAGGAAAGAGCTCCAGTACAAGGCCAAGCAAGACTTATTTTCAATCCGAAGAAAATTTATTGTGCTATTCCTATAATTTACAGTGTTTTTTATGACAAAGGAATAACCATACCACAAAAATTTTGGCTTTTTCTGGCCTTCAAACAATCGGTTCGTCAATTTTTGCATTGTTTGGCTTTTTATTTAAATTATCATCTGGCAACCCTGGCAGCAGCAGGAAAAACAAGGTATTCTGTTATGTTTGAATTTTGCCGACTAGGTGTTACACGTGACGCTACTCCGATAATCGATACAGGACACAGGTCTACTTTTGCAGTAAATGTAGCAGTGGTGGCACCGAGAATGAAACATTCTGTTTTTGCTATTCATTTTCCATTTCCTCAGAATCTATAGTAGTTCTTAACCGGGCGGCGCGGCCCCCAGGGGAGCGTCAAAAAATTTCCAGGGGGGAGCGAGCCCTTAAGCTATGTACAACATTGAAAGTTTGATCAATAAATTTACCAAACCATACATTTGCTTTTACAACTTCTTTGTAGCTAGGATGTCTTGAAACAAACGTCAAGTACTTGAGGGAGACGTGGTAAAAAAAGTTAAAAATCACTGCTATAGCGCATTACAAGTTTCCGGTGAAACGTGCATTTGACCCAAGCAGGAATCAGACCTGTTTGACTACCTCGATTAGCGCGTGCTCTGCCACTGCACCTTTCCAACAATCAGATTGTGAGTTTATTGTAGAGATGTACGATGCCCACTGGGCACTGAAGTAACTTCTCCGAGTAATTTCAAACTTAAAAAAGAGTTTTTATCACTTTTTAAAAACGCTTTTCGGAACTTAGTTGTAGTGACCTTAGTAAACGCGGGATGTTGTTGCCTACCCTGACTATCCGATTTTCTAAAAAGCCATCTTCTTATCTGAGAGGGTACGAAAGGTTACTTGTTTCCTAGAACCAGGAAAGAAACTTTCCTTTGTTATGCTTGAATAATGGGTTTTGTTGCGTCATCATCGACGTCAAACGCTATTATAGCTTGTTGTTGTTGAACAACGTCGGTGCCACGGACATGAGGCAGCGCAGACGACCTCGCGGATTCAACCAAGGCCACTTAGAGATCTCTCTCCTTAGGTGGCCTTGATCCAACCGTTAAGCTCGTGTTGGAAGCTCTCTGTTGATCCAGGGTAAATCAGTCAGTATTCACGCAAAACCTCAAAGAGCAACACAGAAAATGATTGTTGGTCAATCGTATTAAAAGCAGCTTACGGAATTTTTGACTGAACCTACTACTCGTTGGCCAGGATATGAACACATGTCAGTTCCGCAAGTAAAATACTTGACTGGATCATTGCCAGGCATCATACTGAAGACCAATTTACTTTTACAGTTATCAATTGTTCAACTTCTGTCGCGAAACAGTAAAGTATCACAATTGTGCGACTTATCAGTAGATCGCATCGCGTGCGTTTTGTCATAATCAACAAACATATTGCAGTCGCCATCTGTCAAAATCCCTCCCTGCTTCATATATTGCTTACTTATTCTGAAAGAATATCTGCAGCAATGTTTTCTGTTTCAATAACCTTTTTGTGCTTGAATCAAGTTTTACCATCTTCGATTTGAAAAACCGAACATGAACGTGCAGGTATCGAAAAACCCATCAGTTGAATTTCTTCATTCTATTTTTTACAACATGGTCACAAAAACCTGCGTTAAGTCCTTCTAAAATAGAGTTAATTCAACTAATAAAAGCAGAATCAGCGAGTTATGTAGTGCACAGAAATAACCGCATCGCAGTCTGCACACGTGAACACTGAAAAACATCAATTAAAACAATGTTTTGTCCAGTAGCTGAGTTACCCTTAACCTTAAGCAATCTTTGTGCGTGAACTGGTCTATCACAGATATTAACAAGCCCTAGGCAAGGGGTCTCTAAACTTTTCTACCAGAGGGCCACTGTTACACAACTATTACTCAACAGTATGAGGGCCGGACATCTTGCGTAATGTATTTGTTTCGGAATATGTTACTACATTCTACCAAATCAAGAAGTTTTACGTAAATATATTATTTTTTCATTATTGACAAAATGTCTTTTGTGGCCGGATGAAAATGGCTTCGCGGGCCGGATGGAATGGTTGCTCTGACCGAGTTTGACCCGCGGGCCATAGTTTGGAGACCCCATCCTCAGGCCTATAAGCACTAATGACACCGCTTTTTGAAGAAACTAAATTACGTATAAATTTAGACTTTCATCCACTGGCGTTTCGAAACTTTAACAGTGGCCAACTAAACTTTTTCTGCCGCTGGCAGAATAGCTTTAAACCACTGTCCCAATGTAGGAGCCAAACTTATTTTTGGTAGCTTTATTAATGTGCTCAGGTCTTTTCTCAGTCGCTTAAGTTGTCACCTAACGGCAGGTGGCAATCTTTGACATTGTACTCCTGAATTTTTTCTCAACAGACTTCACTTCCTTCTCCGCCTGCTTCACGGACAAATCTGGTTTTGTCTGGAACGTATTTTTTTAATTCCTTCATAAGCTAGTAACTATTCTCCGCAAAAGCGACGAAGTCTGATCAACCAGCAAAATTTTTTTGCACCTCAAATTCCAGGACTAAGGATGCGTTGTTTTACGTGAAATCAATTTCCTATTAAAAACACTTTTCGTCGCCTTTGTGGTGTCTATGGTTACTTGAAAACAGATATGTGCAAGTCTGAATCATTGCAACGTCATGAAAGCAGAGTCCAGTCGGCTGATTCCTCGAAAGAAAGCTTGCAACAAACCTAGAACCTCTGTTGCCTTTATAAGCAATGTGCTTTATTCTCATTAATTTTAACGGTCGGTCTGAAGGTTAAACCCGGCACTGAAAATGCGCAAGGATTAGCCTGAACATACCGAAAAACAAACTTCAGCTGAAAGCCAAGTTCTGGCCAAAGTGTGTCAGAGTCTTTGTTGACAAGCCCATGAAAACTACAAGACGGCTTTTGGCCTTAATCAGGAGAATCACGGTTGGAAACTCGTCGCTTATTGCATGGAAATATGAGCACAATGGTCCGGTAGATGGCGACAAAGTGCAACTGTGTTTTCCTTTGATAAGGTTGAAGTCGCTACCCATGCAAGAGTTAAACGTCTCAAATCAAGATTTTAGTAGAAGGCAGACTTCATCGGTTACGAAAATTAACATCTGTTTTCCATTATTTTGAGAACGCTAGAATATCTTCCCTGTCAAGAAAAAGGGTACAAAAGTTGAAATTCGAGAAGCTACGCGTTTTACTAGTATTAGATAAAGTGTGAAAAAAAATCTATTGCTGCACCTTATTCCTTAATTATCTGACATAGGTTTCTGTTTAGCTGCGTTTCTGAGTGCTGCCTGTTGCATATTGAAGCCTTTGAATAAACATAAGTTCGTAAGCTTTATCTCTATTCTTAAACTGGATTACGCCGACGATGAACAGTTGTTTAATGGACTTCGGTTTTTCCAGTTTGACTCCTGAATTAATACTACAGCCGCACCAAACTTTCTTCTGAAGTTTACGCAGCCTTGTAACAAGACTACAGAAGTAAATAAGAGGAAAACAACACTTGACGATCATTAAAGCGAACAATACAAAGGAAATCAGCACAGGGACGTCGACTCTGATACGAATAAATGAGCTAGGAACCACGTTCTTTGCGGTTGAAAAGCGTATCTTGTCTAGAGTCAGCCAAAAACATGCATTTTGGCCCGTCTGCGCCATGTTAAACGAATTGGTTATATCGATCGCTCAATCCAGGGCCAACTTACTATTTTCCAATGGTCGTTGCCGATTTTCATGCGATGTTAGACCGTTGATGGAAGCATCACGAACGAGTTTGTTTTTGTAAACTTCAGCAGTATCATTTTGGAGTCAAACGATTTCCTTAACCAGTTCACTCATAAAAGTTCGCAGAGATTCCCCGTTTCCTCGCAGCCAGAAAAGTGCCTCGCTAAAACCGCTATTGGAGTCTTTATGAAAACCGTTTTGAGTTCAGATATAGCAGCTTCGAAGGTTTCAGTCTTCGGTCGTTTCTTTAACATCTGCAGTGATGTAGACAAAAGTGTTCACTTTTTGTCCGAAGCACCTTCGTCTTGAGATCTGTGTATGCCCGCTACAGCATGCAATCTACTACCGCCTTGAAAATGTAGCAAGATTGGGAATCCAACCACTAACCTTCCCTGCTGTGGTGGAAGAACTTCGCAGCTTTCCAACTCACTCTCCCAAAAAAGAAGCGCACCACGAGCTGTTGCTCTGTTCTGGTGTTTATGCTTAATAACTTTGGACTCGTTCTCGATGGTGATTCTTGCAGCGTTGATTCTCACGTTACATTTATGTTCAATCAGCCATGACCGCAACATCTGGCAATCTGCTCGTTGTTCTCGTTAAGGTCTGTAAATACTCGCAGCTACTGTTTCAACTGCTTCGTTGCTTTCAGAGTGAAGGGGTCAATATCAAACCTTGTTGGTATCAGTTATTAATTCAAACACAGTATCGCCACGTATGATAAGACTGTTCAATAGAACCAATACTATGGTATAGCCACATAATATTTTGTTCTAGGTTTTTAAATTGTTTTGTAACATTACTACACTGAAAATTAAAAACTCTAAGGCATTAATAGAATAGCTTTTCATGCATGAATGTTACTAAAATAACACAGTACCAACAGGCCAGCCTATAAGGAATGCCAGTTGTTTATAATGTTCAATCTTTGTGGCAAGCTTGGTGTGTTGTACCAATAGCCGCATACGATGAGCGACATCAAGGAGGAATTATTTCAGCACACTTGCTGTGAAAGATCGCGTTCATCCGTAGTTTTATAAACCTGACCTTGTTTCCCAACCAAACAGTCTGCCTAGATCCTCACGTGACCGTTGCCAATAGTTGAAGAAAAACTTTAAGTTCAGAGTTGTTGAAATCATACTTGCTGAATGTCGTTTTTCATTGCTTCTTCCTCTCAAATAAAGTTTTGAAAATATCACATCCAGTGTTAGGACATCCAGCGGAAATGCTTTAATTTTTTCTCTCTTTGTCAACCTTTCCACGTTCGTGAAAGATGTTTTATTTTTAAGGAAAACGTCTATCGATACTTGGCAATGCTCTTTCTGAAATTTCATTTTCTTAGCACAAACAACGCAAAAGTAGTAATCATGAAATTTCTTGCCAGGAATCATTTGTTTTGCTGTTTCGTCGCAAATACATGCTGGTGTACAGGTGGTGGACACATTAAAAAGATAAATCGATATCAAAATCTTCACCAATACTTCATCAAGATTTCTCAAACATTTCCATAGTATGTCCGAAGTATTTCCTACAACCGCTTTTCCTTAATACTCACAAATGTTTCTTGTGGTCAGAACGGGGTCTGTGGCTTTTTAATGAAGTCGGAGTTTTGGTCCTTGTTGTTTCCATAAACTTTTTCATGAATTATTTTTATCTGAAACCGCGGAACCCCCACGCAATATCGCCTGCACCTATTTTTATGGTGCTTTTTTGCTAAATTAGAATTAAACGTGCGCGTAGGCAGTTACCTTTTGAACAAGTTTACACGGTAGCAGTGCCTAAATAATTACAGCTTGTTTGACAGAAATGTTTCGCGTGGTCTCTGAATTTCATCGAATTTTCCAGAAATACCTCTGCATTAAAGTTTTATTTTTTTGAAACCTGAACGCCTTCGCTGATCACACGCAGCGTGCACGAAAGAAATAGTGAGGTTGAGGTCCAACTAACTCCTCTTAAATTCAGTGTTTCTCAACTTGTGGGCGTTGGCCTACTAGTGGACCAGATAGGGCACCACGGAGCTAGGTGGAAAGTATGTTAGAGTAAAGCTAGGTGGAAAGCATGTTATGTAAAGCTAGGTGGAAAGTATGTTAGAATACAGTTATCCAACTAAGCATCTAATCACCATAGCATAGGGACAGGTAAATTCATGATTCCGACAGCATAGCTTCGTCAAAGACATTGAATTCGTTTTGATTTCTCCCCAAATATTCAACATAACAAATGCATCGCATGCTTGAAAAATTCATGTGGAAAGTGATTTGCGGTGCACACTTTTTTCAACATCTCCAAGAATTCAGAAACCAGTTGATTTTGTTCGGCAGCAAGGTTGTCACTGAATTGCACGTACCAGTAAATTGCTCCTTTCGAATCATGTGTGTTTTGTTTATGTGTATAAGAAGGTTGGCTACGCCTGATAAAACAGTGGTTCACATAATTTAATCACACGTTTTTTCGACTACGTGAGTAAAAAGGTTGAGAAACGCTATATTAATTGATCAACATATAATTCAAGTTTAGCTCAAGGTTACGTAATCGCTAACCCTGGGTAATTTCGCACAACACATTGAAGCTTTTGTAGAACAGGCTCCCTCCACTAAAAGTTTTCATCTTTGCTCTATGGACAAAATCGCAAAATATTTTCGTTTGATAACAACTTTTAGAACATGAAAAACACACAAAAAGATAAAAAGCTATGTTTTATTATGCCACTGCTACCTCGCGTTATTCCACTAATAAAGGCGCAAAATAATTGGAGAGTAAAACACTCGTCTTTCGGATGTTGTACTGATTAAGACCGATACACGTGTTATGAGGTTGATGGCGTCCGTAATTACTGCTTTACAGGAGGGATATAAATCAGTCAATTTTTCCTAATCATCTAACTCGCCGTTTCTTGTATTTATTCAGTAGTTTTAAACAAATCTCAGTAATGGGGACCAGCGTTATTGATCTGTTCTTTCCTTTTTTACTGATGGTATCGATCAAAATTTATTACGAACGTATTTTATAAAAATACGGTTATATGGAACTATTTTGAAGAGATGCACGACAAATGTGAGATGAGTTTAGAAAAAAGATTATCAGAAACACTTTTGAAACTTCAAGCTCTTATTTTGCTTTTCACTTTAATTCAGACACGCTTAGCACCTGGCAATACATTTAACAGCATTTTCGTCGCTTCTTCAGAGAAACATTTGTAATTGTTTGCATTCCGCATAACAAAAATAACGACATTATTTGGTGTTGATGCCACTCTTGACAATTGAAAAGTTAGTAGTTTTGCCGGTCATATGCCTAAGAATGTAGTGGAAGTATTGAACGTCTTTTTACAATTCTCTGTGTAGGAGTTTATGACTTTAAATGCGTGGTTAAGATTGATGTTGCTATTGTTTCTTAAACGCCTAGAATTTGGTTGAAGTTCTATTGGCGACGAAATCAAAAAATCCTCCTCTCATGGAAAGATCAGAGATTAGAAGCACTGCCTTTAGCAATTGTTGCATAACAGCGACAATTGTTTTTGAATTGCTAAATTCCCAAAAATGTTCAACAAAGAAGAAACTACTGAAAGTACAGCTGAAACGTGCTTGACACGGGCAGTTGCTTGCGTTTAACGTACGTGAACTAATTAGGCTATTAGGCAGGCTGATTGGTCTTTTTGATCTTGCTGTTGATTACTAAAGTTTCTGTAGCACCAATCTTGGAAAACTTTCTCGGCGCAGCTTAACTATTTGTCATCCATACCAAAAGCTTTGCCTTATTTCGCAACAAATCGAGCTTTGGGCTGAAAGACAAAGTTAATGGAAGGATGTTGTAGAATTCCATACCACTTTTATTGGGTTTTGATTCACACTTCACGTGGAATATTTGAGTTGGTTGCGTTGAGACAGCTGGGTTTTTCGAACATTCCAAGAAATTCCTGACTTAAAGGTTGCAAAAGTTTAGATTGGTTTTCGGACGTTCCCAATCTCTCTCAGACTCGTGAAAGCGCACATATGTCGTCAAAAATGTTTGTTCAGTCGCGTCCACTGAATGTTGGCAGTGCCTGGGCTAGTAAATCCAAGTCACACTTTGCTTAGAAAAGCTGATTCAATAAGTTTACATTTGGAAACCAAGGCTACTGCGGTACTACCGCCATATGAAAGCCCATATGCTTCCCAAAATGGTTTAGGATCCAATTTGTACAAAGCGTCGATTTTCAAAGGTGTATGGACATGGTGTGCTGTTTCCGTTGCTGTCTTTTTAAACTGATAAAACTGAGATTTCAGACAATACATAAATGGTGTAATCGATGTAATGAGCCTTACATTGTTGGAAAGCTTTAAACCTTAGGGAGTTTGTGAAAAATTGTTGCAATTGGCTGTAGACAAACTAATCATGTGAAACATTTCTACAAGATAACCTTACATAACTTGAAACTGTCAGGGGTTTTCAAGCAAAAAATATTCATCATGTCCCACAACATACAAAAAGTAAAATTAGCCCGTTAATACACCATCAATAATTGCAAATGGCTCGCTATATTTCTTAACTTTGTCCGAGATTTGGTTAATGGCTTAGAATTCGTAAATCGCATTTTTCGTGCCTAATCGAATCGGAAAACGAAATCGTGCCAGTACGGAGAATTATAAAGTTGTAGGATAAAATATTCGTCGAGTATTTTCAATACGAATCAGGTCCTTTTTTACTAAAGGAATCGATTGAAAGCATCGTTTGTTATTTCAGCTACGCTCATCAGGGAGCTTTTTTTCAGCAGCCGAGCCGCAGACACTAATTTACCGATAGGTTTGAAACAAAATGAAGAGCATCATCCTTTTGATAAAGACTGAAGCCGCTCCTTCGTCGAACTGAGGAAAAACCTATAATTCTTTGAACGAACTAAAGCAATGTCACAACAAATACATCAGCACTAATGGCTGAGGGCCGCAAACCGCAAGCGTCCTAGATTTTCGCGTAAAGTACAGATGACTTGCCACTCTGGAATTTAAATACTTTTCCGAGAACTTTTCAAGCAGATGTTCACAACTAAAATGACAGCCAAAGGCCTCTGCTCGGGAGTCAGAGTCTTTTTCTACATGTTATTCTTTGCGAAAAAGTCAATTTTTAAACGCTTTGAGATTTCATTTTCTGAAAGAACAACTACTCAGGAATCTAGAATGAAACCAAAATTAACGCTGGCGCAACGTTATAAGCAATTAAGGAGAAAAGATCTGGATTTCGGTGTAACAAAATTTTTCATTGTATTTTAAGGCAAACGCAATAACATCTGATCATCATGGGAAATTGTTATTAGTTTGCGAAAAATAATGTTGAACATTGTACGCAATAGTTGAAACAGCTGAGTTGAGGCCTGAGATCGCCCGAGAGCGACAAAGTTATTATCTGATCTGAAAGATATCAAACACAAGGGATAAAACGTTGCTGCTGTCCCCCAAGAGAAACGATGATCAAAATCACTTTTGCAAAGTTGTTTAAGACAAATTATGTATTTTTTTATAAATGGAAATTTGCTAATACTGCAGAACGGTGCTTTTTTCAAATTTACGCGTTTCGAGGCGTCATCGCAAACGTTGATTAGATCTTATTGACTGAAAGTTCTATTCGGTTTTACCTCTGGTCGACTTTCCTCGACACACACCAAATCTTCTGATCAGGATTGCTTCGTTCCGATCCTGACCAGAAAGAATGTCGGTCAGTCGTAATCACTCATTGTTATTGCATCATCGTCGGCCTCGAGTTATTACTAAGGGCGCATGAAACTGCTGGCGTCCGCTGAAAGGCTGCACTGGGACAAGGCCGTGTCTTCAGGGATCTACTGAATTCGTTGTCGCGTAAGGTCGAGCATTGATTTTTGGCGAATAATGGTATGTTGGTCGTGGCGTTGAGGAAAAAAGTATGTTTTGATGGGCAACCCAGCCTTAAGTCTGCATACACTGCGGATGAGATGACTTGGAAAGCAGTCATTCAGTTGCTGATTAACTATGGAGTTATCATTTGTAGGCACTGCTGGTGCTTCAGATAGCAAGTGAGCCAGACATGTTACCTGTGCAGGGAGTAGTTGCTGGAGGTATGGATATGGATGTGAAATGGAACTTTTGACGTGGAAAATCATGTCATTATTCGAAATTAAAGATGGTTCGAGGTCGTTTGTTCTGAATCTCACGATTTATCTTAGATTGGAAATGCTAAATATTGGGGTCACCGAAGATCCCAAACCATTAAAGACTCCGTATGTTTTCGCATGCATCAGCAGTAACCGACATGAATTGCACACATTTGCTACAACGAGTTTGCAATATAGTTCAGAATAAATTTAAATTATAACAGTACGCTGCGAACATTCTGTGATATGTTAAATTTTCAAGGCGAAAGTCAACGTGAAACTGTCATTATAAGAAACTGAACTGCAATTCTTCTTAAGTGACCCGACGCTTTGGATTGCTAGTGAGCTCAGTGCGGCATTACATTTTGGACGCTGAAAACTTACGAAAATCTAAGTTGTTTTCAAAGAATTCTCCGTAATCAAAGTTTGCCTTTAGTATTTTAATTGAAAAACTTTTTTCTCTTTCCGAAATTGGTTTAGCGTGCTGTAGGTTAGTGGTCACATTTTCAAAGCTTTGACTCGTTCAGTTCAACTGCAAATAAGATCAAGCAAAGGCTTCATGCTGCGCAATACATACCTTCTTTATTTCTACGATTTGTTCTTATTTTGAAGGTCTGTATCTTTAAAAATATTTCTGAAATGTCCTTGTTTTGTCTTACATCCTCAATCTTGTCATATTTTCCAGTCAACAAAGTGTTTGTGGAGAGGGTATTCTCTCTTGTTTAGGCACAGTGGACCAAAGAGAGAAACTGTCTTAGTGAAAGGACAGCCAAGCATATCCTATAAGTGAAAGTAAACTTAGACAAGAGCTGCAGTTAGACGTAGCAAGCAGTCTCTGAAGAGAAAGCATTGTTGAAGCATACCGTTTCTAGTAAAAAAATATGAATAATGACTGAATCCAATTCATTCTGCAATTTATGTTACCTTTTTATCTTATTTTGTGGCTATGCAACGATGTGCTGATGACGTGTTAATTGCTTATAAACACGCAGAGCGAATTTAGTGCAAGCAGGCACCTCCAAGTAAGACTGTCCTGTTGGTATGGAATACCAAAGCGAAAGGCAGAGTGAATTCCGATTTCGTAAGAAAGAAAAAAAAACGCCTGAATTTCTTGACACGCGTCCTGTACGAAGTGACGTGTCCGATTTAGCCCTCATTGAAGAAAGCTTTCCGTCAAGCACCAGCCCTGACAAGCAACGCACAGAACTGGAAATGCCTTCTAAATTATCGGAATGTGAAGATGATGAGGTAAATCGGAGATTTTGAAAAAGTTTTTGTTTGCTTGTTGTCCTGAAATACCGAAGTGTTTCAAACAAGAAAAGTAAAAAGAAACGGGGGTGAACCAACCCATGTACAAGTGTTACAAGCGTTGAGTTGTTTTGCATGATTGGCATAAGTAAAGGTCGCGTTATATTTTTGCGTGGAGCACGTTAAAATTTCCAAATATACGGTTTAGATTTAACTTGCAAAAAATTACGTCGATGTTTGCCAAATCGCTTGCTTGTAACTTCCTAGTTTGTCAAAACATTTTGTCTTACTTCTATTGTAGGCTATAGAAGTCTTCTTATATTGGAGACTATTCTTTTCATTTAGAAAAACGTAACAGAACCAATCTAACGGCACGGGTACGAGTTTTCTCCAGGTTTTACGAAAACGCTTTAAATGTGACTCTGCGCCCGGTAATTGCATTTTTCTAAACTTGATAGCTTGGGTTTGGCTTATTGATTGTCATTAGTCAGAACAATGCTCGCGCAATCATGCTCCGGAATGCAAAACAATGCTTCTCGACGCAAGCAGCTGGTCACGTGGTGCAGGCGCATAATATCCTGAAAAGCTGATAAAAATCGATCTTCGTTGCGAAAACTTAAGGAATGTCTGTCGATCCTGGGAAATAACGAGGTGCGCTTTTAAAGACTTTGCCATGTTCAAACTCGCATCATCGCGTTTATCGATTAATGACAACACGCCAAAATAGTTCTCATAGAGCGGTTGCATAACCCTCGCAAGACATCTGAGAACAGAACCAAAACGCAGATAAAAAGAAATTATTTTAAAAAAGTCATGACAATCACGGCGTTTTGTCACACAAAGCTCTATTAAGAATTTGTGGTTGTTTTGTGGGTTATTTCTAATTCCTTCTTCAGAAATAGTTACTTCTGTTGCAATCCTTGTTTTATACCAGAAACAGAATTGCGAACCAACACCATCTGACTTCGTTTTTTTTGCTTCGAATTCCACCTTTCATGGAATAAGCCACTTTGTCAATGGCAGCAATTTTACTCTTCGCAAAGCACTGTGGGCTGTTGCTTTCTTCACATCGCTAGGACTATTCTTGCACCAGGTAAAGTCTCTGGAAAATTATAACGTTTGGAAAGTGATTAAAGGCCCGGCGTTCAACTACGTAGAGCTTGGTGTTGAAATAAAAAACGATTTCGAAAGAAACCCCATGCCGAATATTGCGAGGTTTCGGAGCTGAGAAATAAAACGATGAAACTTAGTAATGCGGTTTTAAACATGTGCTGGAACTCGTTTGAAAATCAATCTCAATGCATTTAACAGGGGCACAATAGATACAGATACTATCAGAGCTTTCCACACGTGACCAAGCTTGATGAACAGGAAGCGCAAATCATGTTTTTTCCGGCAATAACCATTTGCAACTTGAATTCGTTCCGGTTGAATGCACTTAAAGCCGACGATTACTTTTACGCTGGTCAAGCTATCTTCCGCTTGCTGGACTCCAACTTCGAAATAATCGAGTCGTAAGTGGTTACGCTGCGTTGTCGTTTTGTTGAAAACTTATTGTCTGCGATAAACTTGAATGTCTCAAGCCAAGTATTTCTCCCACCAATGTGCCTCAACACTTGTTTTTAGTGAATATTCAGTTAATATGTAAAGTGTTTCCTTTTTCTCGGGTTCGGACCTGCAGGACAACCGTGGTTGAGTAAATTCGCCCTGTCCATCATTCTAAGACTCGATTGCAAACTTCACTAAATTGTTGACACTGCTGATCGTCTTCGCAACTGGTCTTGGGACACATCTGAGTGAGAATTTTGACTTACATGCACAAACTAAGAGAACATCTTTGAATGTTATAAGGCGCACTATATGCTTGCTGTCTGGTAGCTCTTGAGGTCGTTCAAATCACAATAACCAAAAAATGAAGCACAGCATTATGTTGTTGTGTGTATAAAAAAGAAATTTTGTCTTGCCCTGTGTTCTGTGATAATTTTGTTGGGATCGCGAAAATTTATTACGCATTTCAGGCCAATAGAGCTCCCGCAAAAACTTCTACCTCGCTTCTTTTTCCTGTGTTCGTGTTATTCTGCGATGGAATGAAAACATGCTTTTTGCAGACGATACAAGGATAACGTTACATGGCAAAAAGTAAAAAAAACTGTAGACCCTGTTAGCAAGCAAAAGCGGGATTACAAGGCAAGAAAGGATTGGACCATGTTTGACCTTTACAACAGAACTGGCCACACCCTTAAAGGCATGCTAAAAGTCTGCAGGTACAGAGGAGAAACATGTAACAGCACGCGATGGAAAACAGTGAGTATGGACTCACAGGCTGATGGATATTGTCTTCTGCTGAAACAAGTGCATTATTTTAAAAGAATGAAATATTTCTTTGTAAATCGTGTAAGCGTTTTCAAAACCTGGCAATAGCGTTTTGCTGCAATAAAAAGTGTGCGTTAGGTTTTTGCATTTGGTTGGTGCATGAATTGACAAAGTGCTATTTCCTGTTTTTTTGTTTCACTGCTAATTCTAAAACATGAGAATAGATGACAGAGAACGTAAATTGCACGCCACACAATGGCGAATCATCTTTATCCACTCCTTTGAGCCTCTGATGGTTTTGTCAGAAGTTAATGTGCTTATCCTCGTACTGTTTTCATTCAAGGTAATGAAACTATTATAGAAAATGCGTACATTTGCCCAGACGACAATGTGCCGTAGTATAATGAACAAAAACTACCTCGTGTTCGTCTGGGCACTCCGACATATAAGAAATAAATTGCATTCCTGCGCAGTATGATGCGCAGAGAAAAAGCGAATGGCGATCTTCGTATCCAATCAACACATCATGTATGTTCAACAATCTTTTGCATTTCTTATCATGCAATTGCAAGTTGTTTTATCAGCAATCCCCAGTCCTTCCTCAAAAGATATTTTAACAGGAAAAAGCGTGATGTATTGTTTTTTTGCAGTGCTTGTAGTCATGAAGCTTGAGATGAAGGTACAGGTGTTACAGCAATGACTCATAGAGAAGTGCGTTTGATCACTCAGGAAAAAAGGCGTTTCTCTTCCTGCTTTTTTGCTTCGACGAAGCAACCACGGCAGCACTGAGTGTAAACTTTGGGCTGCTTTAACTACATATGATCCAGTGTTTTATTCAAGCCTCAGTATCCAGCAAACCTGTTGACTTTTGATATTTACTGCAGTGAAAGATTTCATATTAGCAAATAAAGTCCATAATGTCCAGCAATTTCATTTTTATTTGTTCATCTCTGACTCAAAGTCCATATAAATGTCAACAAATGGTTTTCTCAAGCGGAGAACCTCCATCAATTCAAAAAAAGTAGAATGGTTCCATAGTTGGAAGCATCCATGACAGGCTTGTGTACTTCAAGCTTTGGCAAGACAACAGAGAAACTAGGTGCTAAGAGAAAAGTAAAACTTAAAAAGTTAAATCTGAGATTTGACCTCAGAACAAGAATCACCAAGAGGTAGCCGTTCATTACAGTTGTGTGATTTCAATACACATGAGCTGCACACTTTCGAGAGTTTCAGTAACAATGGAAAATAAAGCTTACGGACAAAGTACGCCAGAAAGCAATATACCTTAATTTCTAGTCTGCAACACCAGAAATGGATCTGAAAAAAATTTACCAATTACATAAAAAAATGAAAACTGCACGCAGGTTTTTACTCGATACGGCAAGTGCTATACATTCAACATGGGTCCGAACCCTCTTACAACACTCAAAGGTGGCGTGGACAATGGACTCGAGCTGTTATTAGACACACAGCAAGACGATTACATGCCAGTCTGGGATGAAACAGGTAAGTTAAGGTCGAAACAAGGGGCCACAAATACGCAGGCCTCATGTGGCCTGGGAAAAGCATTTTGTGCAGCCCCCAATTCTTTTTCAAATTTTGAATAATCAACATTTTAAGTAATTTAGTTTATTGGCCGGTGTTTAAAGTGCTCGGCTAGTGAGTCAATAAGTTTCTTTTGAACGAACGTACAGACGGCTAGAAATGTTTTGTATATATCTCGCGATGCACTTGGCAAGAAATATGATATAAAAGCTGTTTCTAGTAAAGTTCAGATGCTACAATCGTTGCGTCAACGTCATGTTTCAATGGCCACATGGTCATAATGCGGTCCGGTTCCCGGTTACTTTTATAAGTCATCATTTGGCCCTCAAAGGAATTTGAATTTAATACCTCTGATAGAAATTGTTGCTGTTTTTTTGAGAGAGTTACCCGCGTTCATTGCAGCGAAATAAGTGGTCCTATAAGCATCGCGCAATGAGGGGATTCACCTTGTTCTTGCACACGTCTTTCGTTTCCACGGACAAACTTTCAAAAATATTATGGATTTTTTAAACTTACTACACATTTGTGTATGCGACAAAAATTCATTTGCAGCATAGCAAGAACCACCAGAGCGAGACAGGGGTTTCTGATGGTAATTGCGCATTTTTTTACATGTTGTTTATTGCAAGCCCACGGCATATTCACGTTGATTTTACAGAGAAAAGACTTTGTGCACCTACAAAGGTGATTACGTATCTTTAGCTGTCCGTTCGTATTTTTCCAAACAGTGATGAAATACACGTCTCCAGTCGAACGTTTTCTGTAAAATACAGTTTCAAGCAGTGTTTACAGGTGTTAAAAACCCTAGCACATTGCAAGACAATGTGATCTGAAATGCGATTAGCACCTGTTGGATAACATGCTTTTCACAAAATACACTTTCAAGGCAATATTTAGCCAAAATGAAAAGAGGTAAAACTGCGCTTGTTCTGTAAATAAGGTCAAAATTATGTTTTCATCCGGATAATGAAAGTTCTCTGGCTAAACGTTTTCTTAAACGTGTTTCAGTGTCTGTTTTCCATGTCGGTTTGTGTCAGCAAAAGCAGATCAAATTTAGTTGTGATGTAATTCTCATAGTACATAATAAAATTTGCTTTGTCAGTTGGCAGAAGCAGTAGATCAGGGCCTGCAGCATCGATGTTTATTTTGCGTTTTTTTCCCTTTTTTGAGTAATCTAGCCACAGATGATTTTTGCTTTGCACCATCAAAATGAAGTGCTTTTATTTTCCGAGTAAGCTGCAGAAAAATACTTTTTTGCGATTTTTTACTTGTTTTGTTAAATTGGCGGCAAATGTGTACCAATTATATTTTTCCATGGTGGGAAAGTCATTTCCAAACATCTTTGTCGCACTAAAGCTAGGAACTGAGACTGTCTTGGTAATTGCGCCAACGCATTGCAGTCGCATGCATAGTACGCTATAATTTCGTTTTTGAGTTAATATTTGAAAAAAATGTGGCCTTATACGCGATATTTCGACAAAATTTATCTTGAAGTAATTAGTCTTCGCAAAGGTGACGCAGTCGAATCAATCATCAAACTTTTAATAGGAAATCGATTTCACGTGACTATACACATCCGCAGCGCTGAAACTGATTCATTTACTGACTCATTTCTTGTAGTGCAAGCGATACATCACTCAACTTCTCAAAAGCGTTACGTAAGCTAGTATCTCGAACAACGAGCGCAGTGGCAAAAAACGTAAATATGAAGGAAAACTACTTTTTGGGTGATATATTATTTTCCTAAATAGTCATCTTTTAATGTTGGTCACGTCACTGCTATAAGATCAAACGACACAGACCTTCAGGGTAATCTTGGCCTCCGGACTGTGCTAATGTAATGCGGTTTACGTTTCAAGATATCCACTTGAAAAGCGAACCTTCCCAAAATCGAAGCAAAACCTTTTTGCGTTGCAGATGAGATCTCGATCGAAGCAGGATTTAAGATCCAAATTCACAAGCAGACTGAGCCGCCCTTTATCCACGAACTTGGATTCGGAATTTCCCCGGGTTTTCAAACCTTGGTTGCTACTCAGGAACAGCGAGTAAGTATGGGCTGATCGTGCTGGTTGTCGATCCACTTACAGTTGTGCTGGTATTACTGCAGAAAAGCGTTTTCTTTCTGATTGCTGTGACCATTGCATGAGTATTTTGTGTTATTAGGATATCACACAATTTCTCTGTTTTTAGAAACGGGAATTACCATACCTTGATTGATCAGTCAAGTTTTGCATTTCCATCATGGTTCATATTCTGTAGATTGCAAATGGCAGTTAACCATTTTGAATCATTTGTTTTGGTTGAAATACAGTAGATGCAGGCCATTTTCTGCGTGTTAACAGCAGTCTTATGAACAGTGAATCATATCTTTGTCGGTGGTTAGTAAAGACGGTTACTTTAGTATGTATGTGCCAAATAATATTTCCATGTGTTGATCATGTTCAAGATTACGTTTCTGCCAAAACCCTGGGGAAACTGCAGAAACAAGATGGAATCACGCCATTCTGATTTCAAGGATTACAGCATATCTGCGTGCAGGATTATATGCGAGACGGAGATCATCATCCAAAAGTGCGATTGCAGGATGATTCATATGCCAGGTGATTGCGTACATCTGATGTGGTGTTTCGCAATAGTTCTAGCACAACCATGTGATATCTAGACTTTGAAACAGTAAAATAAAACATTTCCTAATACAAAAATTTTGAGGTAACTGGAACAGAGTTTTAAAGTCACATACATTTTCCTTACGATATGTATTAAGTGCACAATATATTACTATATTGTAGTGTGTAAAGTCTGGCAAAGTTATGTATTCGGCAATCATTGTTAATTTTCAGGGTTGTTGTCACCAATTAAATAAAATCCATCTGTGTGTGTAGCCAACGTTGATAATTTCGCTAGTAACAACAATTCACACATTATTTCACCTCGTTTACTAATGACGAGGATTTTATTAAACTTTTTTCAGCGAAAAAGTTTCCAATTTCAACAAGCATGATGACCTCTTCTGAAGTAACCTGTGTAGCGCATGCAACGAACACGTAAAAGTAACAATGATTGCCGAATGCATACAATCTGTTGTAGTATGTGTACCAAAAGGTATTCATACCAAAAACTTGTAAACTTGCTGTAAGCAGGTTTTACAAGTTTTATAACACTTGTGAAACTCGTTGCTTCAACCCATTGGCTACAAGGATTCTTGTAGGCTGTATTATGATCTTTACTCGCACTGTCCATATACTATTGCACTTGTGCAGTTTTTTATGAGTTGAGAAGTGTAGCCAGAACAGACCACAAAGAGCCACTTTTGGTCGCTTGTGCTTGCACGATGTTGAAGGCCAAGTGTTTTGCAGATGCACCAACAGTTAAACCAACCTATTTAAACTCGTCATAAAAACCTGGAATAAGCAATAGCAAGCAAAAAATGCCCACGCTTTTGAAATAGCTCAACATAGATTTTTATTGGATTAATGGAACTAACGGGCGTGGAAAGGTACAGTAGTTGGAGATGCGCAAACAGTTGCAGTGGTGTATAAATGACAACGAGATGAAAGTGTAAAATAACGGTTACAATCCCTAAACGTTTTCGGCTTAAAACAAATAACGTTTTGGTACTTTGTGTCTCTGAAGTAGGTAAAAAGCCGAATAAAACCGTTGAAAATTGTAACAACCAAAATTTTTTCCAAAAATCTCCAATTTTTATCAGTCGATAAGTTTCATTATTCACCAGACTGTGTAGTGCATACGACAAGGTAACAGCCAAAAATGCGTGCAGATTTCAAGGGTGTGAGATTCTGCTCAGCGGAAGATTACATGAAGTGCGCTGACAGGGAGCTGGACGATCTTGTTAAAAAGAATGACAAGCAGTGTGTTTGTGAAACACCCTGCAACGTTACCAGGTAAATCGGAGTAAAATGGCGCGGCCATCTTTGCTGTCAAGATCGCAAGAATACCTAAGAGCTGCAACTGTGAGGCGATGATTAAAAAAGTTGCTTCTTAAAACCATTTCTGATGGTTGCTGTTACAGCTCTGTGACTAAAAGATCTTGAGGCTAAAAGATCTATTTGTTTCCTTGTGAATAGGACACTGTTTTTGCACTAGTTCATGTCATTTACAAACGCCAAATCACAACTTTAAACAAACCTTAGACAAATTCGGCGCCGAAACGTTAATAAACCACGTGCAATTAAAACGTTTTGTGGTCGTTATATTTTGGGAGGTGGAGGCGCAGGAGTTACTTCGTTTTTGTTTTTTTGAGTCAATGCCAGTCTTTTCGAGTGTCAGTGCTGTGTGGTTTCATTCAGGCAACCACTAATCGCAAATTTTTTCAGCATAATTTCAGCTTAGTTCAACGGCATTTGGCCATACTGTGTTTCGCCTCGTGTTTCAGTTTGTTCAAGAACTTTTGGAAATTTTTGCATTTTTTAAGTTTGTGTTGCTTTGCGATCACCTGTAGCATTTGGTTACGTTGTTTTCGCATCTTAAATATTCCTAAAAACCTTGAGTTTTTAAACGAAACTTCGGTGACGAACGATTTTTCATCTTTCATCACGATATTTTCATCTTCTCCTTTCGAGGTATGTAGTTGGGTGTTTGGGAAGCAGGTGCATGAAGTTTTATACGCCCGCACCATAATATAACTCATCGTCGTCGAGTTTCAGCTGTTTTGGTGTTTATTAAAAGTAAATGCTTTCTTCGCTCTCCCGAAATGATTATGCACGTACAAAAGTCAGAAAGAGATAAATTTGAACTATTAGAGATTCTCGCTTTTATGCAAGTGACAAGCACCAATGCAACAACATGTTTTCGACAAACAAAAACGTTTCAAAAGATAATACCTTGAAGAAAATCATGGCAGCAACGAGTGCTTGAAATTGATTTCGGATAAATAAAAACTTCGGATAAAATACACTTTTTTTTTCGACAAAACTACAAATCCGTGCAGCAGCGCATTTTCTTTAAATACGCACATTTCCAAGTTTTTCACTCACCGATGTTAAGAAACACACTGTCAATGCTTCAATAGGTCTTTCATTTTTTCATTTGTTTTTCATTTTAAAAGGTGACCATTTTCATTTGTTTAGCAGGAACAATGCCTGTCATTTTAAAGCTACTGTGGCTAAAGTTTAATTCTACTTTATAACCACATTTTGTGCATCATGTTGTTAAATTTGAACTTTGGGCTGCAAAGGCAGAAATGTTTGTGAATCCTGCTCGTAAAGTTAAATAAAACGATACTTGGTCGAAGTTATAACGAGTAAAATTCCAAATTGAAATGTAAAAAATTAACATTTTATGGGAATGTTTGAAAGCATCAGTATTCTTGTGTCAAAGCAGAACGTTGCGTTCATTAATGTTGTTTAGTTTCAAAATTCTCCGTGTTCACAGTTTTCGTGGACACATCAAAAATTTGAGTTTGTATCAGAGCATTAACCAAAATTTGCATCCTTTTCATTTATTTAAAAAATTACATCAGAAAAATAAATTTTAGACGCGCTGACAAACGCCCACGTGCGGTTGCCTGCATTACTCTGAAAAATGTTGTTATGGTAATGTTTCTGAGAACTCTTAAAATTATCTGTTGACGTTGGTCAAAAATCCCCCCAGAGTGACATCACCACTGCGTGGTGGCTCAACACTTAAATGCGAGGGAGTTTATCGTGCTGTGACATAAGATCACAGTTTTCCAAAAACACTGATCAACCCTTTATATGTAACGGAAGGTATAACCTGGAGATGTCGTCACTTCAGCTTCCAAGCACTCAAGCGCTGAGCTACTTGGCTTCGAAGTATGGAAAGTCAGAGGATTACGTCAGGTACATCCCTGCTTTTAGTGACAACGTACAGAAGAAAACATGTCAGCAGCAAAATGACGGCTGACACTGGTGGAAAATCCTGTCGTCGTCGTCGAGCATCAAATATTTATGATTTAGAGCAGATCATGCTCGTTAATGAGCACGGACTAGATTGCGGGGTGATTATCAGAACTGTGCATGGAGGGTGTCAGTTCTTTGCGAAGACTATGTGGTCGATTAAATTCCTGCGCTAAAAGCCCTCAGGTAAACCCTGGCGCACCAGGGTTGAAGTTCTCGGTGTTTGTTGGTCTAAAATGAAAGTAGCAGCTACGGTATATGCTGATTAAAAAGCAACTCTTTTATTGTGTACGTGTCAGCCCATTGTTTTTAATGTGTAATCAGTTGACATCCGCAATTTAATCTGTGACGTGTTAAAATTATTATGTCCAGTACTCTTGCGCCTGTATTTCAAGCACCGCCAGCAGAACAGCCTTTCTTTTTTCAAAGAAACAACTTTGCGAAGCTCAACGTGTTTTTCGAAGCACTAAACTACGAAACCATTGAGCAAAAGAGAGCTTATGAAATCCCTGGACTTCTCGGTAAGTTCATATGTCAGTAGATCTTCCGCGGTGCACGGAACTATTCGGCCTTCTGTGCATTCGCCACCGAGAGAAGCGTTGATGCCTGATATTGAAATGATAAGAAACATTTCCGTTAACGTCTATCAGCAAAATATATTCGATTAACAAATCAATATGCGAGCTGCGCACACCAGCGTTTGCATAAAGCCAAGAATCATTAAAAAAGTTGCTCTAAAAGTGTGAATTTACTGCTATAAATCTCAAAGGAAACTTCCTGAAGATTAAATTTATGAATCGAAGAACTGCAGAAAACAATTAAAAAAATTATCGGTAATTGAAATTAAAGTACTTTAAACATTTAAAGTGCTTTTTTTAGTGCAGATCATGAAAATTCCTAGTATTGTGCAACAGAAGCAATAATTTTGTACAAACTCTCTTCAAAACGAATAACAATCTCACGTTAGTCCGAAAAGTACATTACAATTTTCTCACCTTTTCTAAAGTCATTCAACCAAATTTCACTTGAACAATGGGTGCTTTGTATACTTTTCCCCGAGTGAATGTGTTGGTACACATGATGAAACCCAGTTTTTAAATTTTGGCAGTTAGACTAGTTTTACAATGCTTTCTATGCAAACTATTTTCAATGAGGTATGGATTCCGCCATCAGTAAGCGACGATATTATAAGATTAGTTCGATTTTTTGTTTGTTTTCACCAGGAACGTGTACATCATATTCCTACAGAAACTTCACTTTTGAGAGGTGACAAGTGGTCAAACTTTCTCTGAACCAACCTAAGCTTAGTGTTCTAAAATGTTTCATCTGAAATTTTTTCAAAAATTAGATCCTATCACAGTGTTTTTTCGAATGAAGCATAATGTTTACATACAGTTTGACATTTTAAAATCCAAATTGCTCCCAGACTTTGCAAATCAAAATTGTTATACACTTTGAACTGAAACAGTAGACTATACCTTTCCCAAATAGAGAAACGTTTACTATTTGTGAATAACACGTTTGTGGTAAACAGTAGAAATCTTGATGTGGCTGGATTACCAATCTGTTGCCAATCCGATGCAACTTTTAACATATTTTTCCGAACAATTGCTTCAAAAATGCAATCTGATTTGTGAATTAACTAACCAAACCGACATTATTGTAGCGCAATATTGAATAGAAAATTATCTTATTTGGCTGTATAGCTTTTGTAATCTTACAAAGAAAGCCGGTGACAAACATGACCGTTGAATACCCTGATAAATTTAAATGCTGTGATATCAGGTAATAATTATTGCTATTATTTGTCGCACATTTCATCTCATATTAATCTTCTTTCCAGGGGACATCGGAGGCCAAATGGGTTTGTTTATTGGCGCCAGCATTTTGACAATCCTTGAGTTGGTTGATTATTTGTACGAAGTCTTGAAGGTAAAACAGTGTACAAAACAGAATTAGAGTAGGCTGTTTAAAAATTTAAAGAATACAATCTGCCATTACGTCATAACAGAACAATAAGATTGTGACATCTTGTGCAGTAAGGGCATAGGCTGAATGTCAAATGCAACTTATTAGTATTGCATGATTGACTTTCCTTGTGTATGCATCTTTGCCTCGGTGACCTCTCAGAAATACATACCGCGGTTCATTGCTGCACGATTGCATACTGATAAGTTGCATTTCTTGCTACTGCCACTATTGCATGTGATGCACCATTACCTCAAAAACAAGCAGCAAGGTGATTTGCTCAATGCACAAACTTTTGTAGTCGTCAACCAAAACGTTCAGCTGAAATGCCAGATACGTATGAACGGCAAACGTGCGAAACAACTATTTTGCTAAAAAGGAACTGAAATCTTCACAACATAGTTGGACAAGAAATGTTTTTGCGTCTTTGTTTGGGAGTAACTGGTTTACTAATAACTTGCAAACCTTCACTTACAAAAGGAAGAAGTTCGCTTGTGAGCAACTGTTCACATGTAGTTTGCAAAGCAAAACAAACAAACTCTTGTCGTGAGCAGCGAAGCATCACCAACCTTTGCAAGTCTCCTTTGTCTTCACGCAGGCTCATACTTGGGGCAAAAAGCAAAGAAAAAGGAAAAGTGATGTGGAGAAAGGGAAAGCAGATGAAAATGAAGAAACGCGCCCAGGTTGGGCTGAGATATTTGATAAAATGTTTCAGATAGCAACAATTTTTGAATAATGGTTTTCGTTCGATTGTGACATTTTAGAGTAGACGAACGTGTACATTTTTACAAGGGACGAGCACTAAGGCTATAGTTCAGCAATACCTTTACGCTTTAATTGCTTGTTCCTGACATTTTTGAACCCTTGAACCCAGGTCAATTTTATCCATAATTCTTTCTCCTTTGAATTTTTATTGAGGTTGGTTATCGAATACTTAAAGAACAAGCCAATGAAGTCGACAAACAGATGCGTGGAATTTAGTCCAGTTGAATAAAGCAACCATGACCGTTTGTAACAACCGTTTATCCTTCAAATTTAGACAAAGCTTTTTGAATCAAACTGATTGAACTGCCACTGCATTGTTAAAAGTGTAGGGTTGCTAGGCCGTTTGATAATTGCTTGAACAGCAAAAATAAACCAACACACGTCCATTCTGAAACATAAAGTTGAATAATTTTGGTTTTTGGTCAAAAATGCCCAAATCAGCAGCTCAAGTCTTCTTCGGCAGCAATATTTCTCCAATATTTCATCATACAAGTCCAGTTCTCCTACATTTTTGTGTTACTATGCAATGTTAATTCGATATGGGGTAGCCTACTTGTGTTCATAAACATTTAAAACGCGGTGTTGCTATGAAATCCAGTTTTTGTCATGTTTGTCGAATGAAAAGCAAAATATTTTGTTTTTCGTTTTATTTCTTACACGTGAAGTTGTCTTGTTTTATTACGTAAGGAACTTTTGAGTTTCATAAGAAATCGCACTTGTACATCAAAACACTTGAAGCTTCATCACCCTGTAGATACGCTTTTAAAGATTTAAAAACAATGTTTTGCTCCCAGAAAGCGTCAAAAGTTACGTAGCAACAAACTTTTCTGCGGCGAATCAAGATGGCTACGTCAGTCGAACCGCGTACAACACATTTTCCAACGGCCAAACAAAGCACGATGCTTTCCATCTACCTTCTGCCAGCTCCATGGTACGGTATGACACCAAGGACGAGAGCGTCACCGTAGACGCAGCAACCGCACGCTGCCCTCCTCCTCCTAAATACATCGGCAACTCCTTGTCATTTAACCAAGAGAGACCGGGAGACACGAAATGGAGAGTGCACCCCAATTTTACCAGTAATTCCTCGACCCTAAACGGGGCAGGCTACCGTCGGCCTCCACGAGAGACGAGCGCCAGTTACAGCGAACTGTATCGTCCGGTTGAGAGCCACTGGCGGATGGCGGACGAAATCAGGTCGCAATACAACTTTCCGGTTTCGTCTTTCGGCGATTATGCCGACACCAGGTTGCAAGTCCCTGTTGGCAGCAGTCAGATTTTTACCACGCTCCCGTCCAACGCTGATTCGACGTCACACAACAGACCGGAGAGCTGCTTGTTTTCTCCAGTGTCGGTAATGTCGAATGGAAACAACCCTGGGCAGTCGGTGCATTCACTGAGTAAACCGGCACCAGCTCGGCCGGGAGCACAGAATTACAACGTTCCTATAGAAACGGACATCGTTTGAGTTGATTCTTGGCAGAACATTCCAGCCTGGCAGACCCTAGCCGACGAGTACAGCTGCACGATATTGAGCAAAACGTCGGTATAAACTTTTGACTTTTGCAGTGTGCCCACACGAAAAAAGAACTCATTGCAGCTCACTTGAGCATGACTTACTTCTGGAGCTGTTTCTGGTTAGCAAGATAGTAAGTGGGTGACGTTTTTCACAGGCTTCGTTTCGGAAGAAAAAACTGAGCTTTGTTTCGTAGTAAGCATTGGCAGCTATTCGTTAAGACAAGCCAGTTACTTGATGCGTAGCTTTTTGGCACTAAGGATTGAATTCACCTCGATATGGATGGGATTTCTGTTGAAGAGACTGAGTGAAGGAAAGTATGTTTCCGTTGAAATTTGTCAAAAGCGAAGGTCATTGCGTGAATGTGAATGGATAAGCAAGAAAGTTATTCGCGTGTGTCCACTGTCCAACTTCCAACAAAGCGCCAGGGTCATTTTTGCCCCAAATCGAAAGTAATCCCTGTGTTGTACAGTCGATAAAACTGTTAACAATGAAATTCATTATAAATAAAAGTGCTGAAGAGCAAACATAAACCGCTGATCTTCACAAGATATCACCGCTAATGATATTCCTCTGAAGAAAAGTATGACAGTATAGCAGAGAATGTTTAGTTGTTTCGAGCTTCGCTTTGTCGCAGTTCTCAACAATGCTAACTTTAAAACCTGAGAGGGCATGTTTTTTACATAAAACAAAATCTTTATCGTTTAGCTTTGTTTGGGAATGTGGCATTGTGAAATTTTGTGATTATGCTTTTGTTTTCTGCGCAGTGTTGAAATGTTTTCTTGCTAAGAAATGAGTACTTTCCTCTTGTGTTTTTATTTACACACAATGTTTTGCATACAAGTTCATTGGTGAATATTGTAATAAGATAAACGTTCTCGACATTCGCAGTTATTGTGAAATCCACGTCAGCCGATTGTCAGTCTTTATTCTCTCGCGCCCGCTGAATTACAGTATATTTGCTAGATATATGAAGCCAGCTGCAAATAACCCGGTGCTTGCCTGCTGGGTTGTTCGGATACCTTAATAAGTTAACATTTTAATGTAATTTTAAGTCCAAAACCTGTTTGGCCAGATATGACCACCGATACCTTATATGTGAAGCGTCCAACACGTACATGACGTTTTTGACGCACAAACAAAAATTCCCTTCTGAAAAAGCCCCTTTTTGGGATACCGTGCATAAAATTTGTATGATATGTATGTTTCGCTGCGCAGATACAATTTTGTTGCGAAAGTGATTAACAATGGATGTATGGAAGTAAAAAATAGTTTGGTCTGGAAATAACGGATGTCACGTGTCCCAGGAAGACGTATGCAAATTATGGGCAGCATAATATCCTACTTTTCCTGACTCGTATAGTAAACTAAGGATTCATGAGCAGGGTTTTAAATGTCCCTGATATTCGAGGAGAAATTCCATGACTTTGGACTGAGCAGGTTTTCGAAAACGGCTTCGTTTGGAATAATCGTTGCATTCAACGGCAGATCAGATAAAGTGATTGAAGGCTGCACATCAGCTCATGGCAGTGCAAGAATTATTAAAACTGTGACTTACGAGGGAATTGCTTTTCTTATCAGTTTTGCGAAATATCCCGATAAATATCTTATCAGTTTTGCGAAATATCCCGTCCGGTATGTTGGAAATCTCTCAGCTACAGAAACCAAGTTTTTTTTCTTCCCTAAGCCGCTAGAAGCAACGTCTACAGTTTGCAAATCAATGACTTGAATTACAGATGCATCAACGTTGTGGCCTGAATGCATTGAAACCTTTTGCAACTTTCACTTACTCCCAGGCCCGTAACCAGCTTGGGACACCAGGGGGCGAGGTCTTTTTCAAGCTATGTCCAATAGTTTTAAACAATTTTTTAAAACTATGTCCAATAGTTTCAAACTATGTCCAACACATTTTTCAAGGGGGAGCGAACAATTTTTAAGGTGGGTAGAATCCCCCTGCACCCCCCTAGTTACGGGTCTGCTTACTTCTACTCGTAGATTTGATAAGTTCCAAAATTTCTTACGGTAATGACTTTGGAAAGCAGAGTTGAAAGGAATTAAAATGACTTTGGAACGATGTGAACCCACATTACGCGCTAATGTAATCAATCTGTTTATGTACGTTTTAAGACTGGTTGACATTTTCATAGCACAAAATTGGTTTTGGCGGTTCGTCGTGACTAAACTCGGATCGATATAATTGTTGCAATCGTCCGAAATGCGTATTTGTTACGTAAAATGTAAGGATGGAAAGATGCTTGACTATACACTACGATGTTTGGAAGCTCTACTTGTTTCTTGAGCATCAGTATCAACCTGTCTCTTCACAGGCTGTACTTAAGTTGACACTACGATGTTCTGACAATTTCATTTATCGAAATTACTCGGGTGAAACGCAACTAGCAGGTAATTTCCACCATGGCTACGAATGAGAAACTTGTGTATGTTTTTGGCGTAAAGTTGTCTAACAATCGGTTCAACGGCATGTGAACTTAACAACGAAGATAGTTTAATGAAACGCCAGCTCAACAAGCAACAACTTCACAACTCGGCTATCGTGACTCAACAATGCCATTGTTACCTTCTGGCTGTCTAAATGCAATTGGTTTGCACACTGGTGCCAAAAAGATGGCCCAAACCAGGGGCGGAGCTAGGGAGGTGCCAGGGGGGGGCACTGCCACCCATTATTTTGCCTGACCCCCCCAGTGGCCCCCCAAAATTTTCCGCGTGACGTCATGCCACTGCATTGAAATTATTTAAAGCTATAAGATTGCAAAATTTATAAAAAACAACTTTTTTGATATAGGTGATTTTTTGTAATATTGTTTAGCTTCGTTGTGAGGAAATTAACTCTCTGATCGCAAGTTACACACGTGCATGCAAGTTGCTGAGATGTATGGCATAAGTTGCTATATCCTACGAGTAGCGTCAAAATTTCCACTTGCTCAAACGTTTCGAAACATGGTTAAGGAGTAAAGCCGCGGTTCCAGAATGAGCTGCAGAACGTCGTAACCTCTGCAAGCTCCCAGCTTTACATTACCGCTACTTAGACGACACGCACACGCACTACATAAAAAGT
>Ga0210059_1000510_pt1 | contig 50053 bp, 34 predicted proteins | sample Ectturendosymbi2_FD_188042 | JGI IMG/M metagenome (GOLD analysis project Ga0210059, IMG submission 188042) | Ecteinascidia turbinata endosymbiont from Florida, USA - Sample 2 (SPAdes) (version 2) | ecosystem: Host-associated > Tunicates > Ascidians > Unclassified | place: Key West, Florida...
ATCTAATCTTGTCTCAACTTAAAGTTCCGTGACTTCAAGTTCCGGTTTCACTGTGGAGTTCTGCCCCGGACCCTCACTTCCAGGCTTTTCGCCCCTACCGTGCTTGTGAAAAGGCCCCGTCAGAGCAGTTTGTGCAAATGAAGAGGTCAAGTAATGCGATCGTTTGAGGAAAGCAACAGCAGCCAACATCACAGTAAACAGAAAACAAACGGAAGCGCTGCTGCGTGGTCCAATGCTGTGGGACTTCGTGTTAACTTGCACGAAATTTTTCGTCTTTTTCCTGCTCACAAATAGCAACTTTCACGTTGTTCTGTCCCTGTTCATCGTCGTCCATTCAACAATTAGCTTCATTTGTTATTATTTGAATTTTCCGCAGGCGAATCAGAAGACCCCCCGCCCAGTCAGCCCAGCGACCCCGAAGTGTGTGAACTCTACCTCTCGCTGCTGTGTAGGTTCCGACGCGACGAAGTCCTTTGTTTCTTGCAAAGCTGCGAAGCGCTGCGGCGCCCGAAGGCCCTCGAGGTGGGTCCGGCTGGAACTCCGGGCGTAGGTCTGGTTGGTTGCCCCCCTACTTCTTGCGATTATTTGTGACGTGGGGATTTTGCGTTCGTTCCAAAACAACATGTTGACTTTCCTTTTGCGATTTGCTTTTGTTCGTTTGGGATTCTTATTGCGAACAATGTAGCCACAAATATCGGAAACATCATTTTATTCAACTTTTCAGCTTAGTCGTAAGCCACCATTAGGAACATCAGTAAAAAAAACTTTGATTAAAATAATGTTTTAAGAAAAACAAGCGTTGAATAAAATAATGTTTTCGATTTCTGTGGCTATATTGTTCGCAATAAGAATCTGCAGCAACTCCGTGCGTGGATTACCGAAGTCCTTCGGGAGTGTTCGCCTTCAGCCGAATATTTTGCTTTACTTTTATTGATTTCCTTCTTATGAATACAAGGGTAAGTGCAAAGTAAAAAAACGGCAACTCGTACACTTGAGCGCGTTTCTATTTCTCCATGTCGTTTTTTGTAATTTTATATAAACCTGAACCATGAATGCGAATATTACCAAGGTCAAGCGGGTCAATTCTGATTAAAATTTTTGCATGTTTTGTAGCAATCGCTTGTCCGGAAGAAATCCTGTATCGTAGCGCAGTGCTGGATAAACTACGGCCCGTGGCACATTTTATGCGGCCCTCGTATACACAATGCACACATGCAGTACTGTTTACGTTGATCGAGTATCACTGGCTTATCACAAGGCGCTTCTACTCGAAAAAAATGCATTAGGATAATCGAGTGCAAAGTGATCTTAGCACGCAAATCTAGAGCTAGACCTAACGGTTGTTGCGATCGGAAAGCCCGAGCGGCATGCGCGCGAAGCTTCACACTGTGGCAGCAAACAACAATAGAGATCACATGCCATGATCACTCTATTATTGCTTGTTCGCGCCACATATACTATACATGGGTGTCATTCTTCGTGCACATCCCGTTCGTGGTGAATCGCACATTCAACGCAACGCCAACGGAGAGGATGCAACGCGATTGTAGGCCTAACTGCCCTTACCGTAGACCTAATAATAATTATGGAAAAAAATTTAATTTGGCCCTTCGCTGCGTAATGAGAGAAGAATGCGGCACTCACTGTAAAACGTTCGCCCACCGCTGTATTAGCGCAATAACTGACGTCACCAAAAATTCAACACGAGTACGCGGGTAGGGCGTTAGCGCAGAAGAAAGCGGGTAGAAAGTCATTGTGGTGTAACAATTGATCATGGCGATAAGCAGTGAATTAGCAAGAGGGATCACTGTGTTTGAATCAAAAATTGAACAATGATGTGGCGCTATTGTTGACGTTAATAACTTTCAGGCGTTGCCAGTCCTTAAGGGAAGCGAAAATGTCTGATTCATAACTAGACACCATGCTCAGGATGCTTTTTGGCGTTGACGAGCGCCTCGAAGCTTTTGTAATTTTTTCTTCTCAAACACTGAATAATGAGTTTGCGCCGAGTCAAACCTACATACGTGTTGCCACGCACAAGAGCGCGTCAACTTCACTTGTACGTGACACCTCGACCCTTTGAAAATGTTTGCCTGCTGTCCTGTGAGCGCAAAGCACGCTTTGAGCTTAAAACGCCTCACGCGCACATTTCATAATATTATCGACTTCGCGCCACGGAGAATGATTTCAATTATTATTATCCACTCTGCAGATGATGCGGCGCCGAAAATTATGCATGGTCGTTGTGTGTGCAGACAGGATTGCTGTGTTGTTTGCATGGCATCATGCACAACTGAAGTTTTTTTGCCTTCAGCCCAGCTTTTGACTGTTCACTCTTGCAGATTGTTCGACGTCATCGCGTCGATGACGCAACGGCATACCTGTTAGAAGAATCGGGTGACGTCAGCGCTGCGTTCAATATACTGTTGGGGTCGGCTCGTGAACAGTTAAAGAAGCTGAACGAGATGACAGGTGATTATACTGTTTCTCAAATGAACATGACTGCCAGGTTTTCAAATGAAAACTGCGCTGTTTGTTGGTTTGTTTCTATGGAAACCTAATGGTTGTTTTCAAATCCTTTTAGCAATCTTGCTAAAATATTCGCATTTCGACTTAGCCCCTCTATGCTTTTTTTCCTCAGAGGACCTAGACGCTTTCGAAGAAAGGCTGATGTCATCGGTTGATGACGTAGTTCAGCTGTGCCAGCGAAACGTGAACAAGCTTTTGGAGAAACAACGTGAGGTCTGAGCTTGTAGCGACCGCGCTGTTTGTCGCCGTTCTTTTCTTAAAATAGGATGTGATTTTCAAGTGAACCTCGCTCTTCTCCAGAAACTGTGGTTTTCTTTGTTGGACGTCGTCCTTCAATCGCAACGCGACTCAACAACCTCCGAACACGCCGACGTCATCAAGCGGCTAGCACGTCACGTGCTGACGTCAATGATCGGCCACATGGCTCTGCCCACTGTCTTACAGAAAATCATTCAGGTGGAACAGGTTCTCTTTGGAAAAGACATTCAACGTTTTTATAAATTAGTTTAGGACTGATTGCTGTAATTTTAGGTTTCAGTGTTTTTAACTAATTTGTGGAAAAATTATTTTCTGTAATTATATATTTTTTTTCTTGATCCATGAAAACATGATCTTTGTGATGAGTTGTAGACTTATTCAGCTTCCCAACAATGCGGTGTCAAGTGGGGAAGTGAGCAGTGGCTGGCTTTGCTGATGGAAAGTTTTTATAGTTTTCGTCCCCAACTTCCAAGGTGTCCTGCACGACGCCTGCATCACGGAACCGCGCTAAAATCGCCGGTTACAACGCACGAGCTCTGCTGAGAAAATCTCGCTCTAGTCTTAACCTGATTCAATCCTATTGTCCTTGCGAAAAATGTATTGTCGTGCGAGAACACAAGCTTGGGCGATGTTTCGTAACGGTTAATGCCGGTTCTTATGTAGCGAGAAGAGCTTTGCGGTCTCATCGCCCGTCGTTCCAGTTCCTTGTAATAATGGCAGCTTCAGATGCCAGGTGTTCACTGGTTGTTCGTTCACAATGCAGGACCCCGCGTACAAGGGCGGCGAGTTTGGCGAGATCAGGAATCTGCTGCTCGGCATGCTTGAGACATACGAATACGAGAGGACCCTCCTCAATACCACGCTTAGCTTATTTGCCAGGTACTGTAAGAACTGCTGATTACTATAATACTTTTTCACTGTATGATTAAAGCTGCTCAGCGAAATGAAACCCTCTGCGTTTTTGCCTTTTTCTAAAAACGAGAAGCACTTGTTTGTTTTGCCTTTTTTTTAAGAAGCGAAAGCGATAGTTTTAAAAAACAAAAACTGTTTTGCGTTTGAAAGCAATACAAACGCACGGTGCGCATGTGCTTGACAACCGTTGCTGAGGCAGGCAATCGTCTCGCCAGCAAAATATCTGTCGGATTTCAAGCTCCGAAACTTGCTGCTCGCGATTCGTCTGCTAGACCAGGGGTGCACAACCTGCGGGCCGGATAAGAATTTATGCGACCATGCATCAATTAAAACTCTTTGTCTACTGTATGCGGAACAGATGTGTGGAAAACTGCTTTTAATAAATTCATTGAAAAGTTTGACATTGCATTATTCTTACAGGCAAATGGGATATAATCGGATAAATTCTGTTTCTGAACGAAATTCACAAAGTAAACGTCATGCGGCCAACAATAACGAAAAGGCTGGGCACCCCTGCACTAAGTGCAATATCTGAAAGGGGCTCAACCACCTCGGTACGCATGTTACCGTAAAATTGACACCTGTTACCGCAAAATTCAACCGGACCTCATGCTCGGCCTCGCTTCGCAGGGACAGACACAGGTCGTTGTGCGACCTGCGCCGGAACATAACGCGCGCTGTCACGCCGCGATCGCAGTTCTGCACGGTCTGCAGGCGAAGCGTCCTTCGCTCCACCCCGACAACGGCGAACAGCGATCAACAGCTTCTGGTTTTCAGGTAAGTACCCCCCTTCACTTCACCCCTGATCTGTTCGCCAGGGCTCCTACGGTGTCCGGAAATTTTTTTTCTTTTATGGAGAAAGGAAGTAATTTTCCAGACTTGATCTTTTGACATGCATTCTGACAGTTTTTTTTTTGAGGAAAATGTTAGGTGCCCGGTACGGACCTGTAGGGACCCGATTTCTCTCTTTCTTGGGACCCGATTTTCTCTGATTCTAGGGACCCGATGATAATTTTCGCTGATTGTAGGGACCCGATTTGCAATTCTAGGGACCCGATTCGGGTCCCTAAAACGCCTTAAAAAACCCTGATTCTGATATTTTATTCTGGTATTTTTGATAAGATTGATAATTTTTCTTTCATCGTGTTAACTGTTACAGTGCCTGCACTCGAGTAGGGTATGTCATTCGGAAAAGTTAAGTCTGGAAGTTTGTAATAAAAATTGCGTAGGAGCCATTGTTTGCTGAAAAACGCGATGACGCCAGCTGCGAGCTTTGCGCGATCCCCTTGCTCGGTCCTTTTCAAAGCCGGACTTCGTAAATGCCCGTTTGCAAAATGGCGAAAAAGTGTTTTTGGTCAGTTTCGTTGTGGTTCGAAGAACTCCGCTGCAAAGCTCGTAAACTACTTGTTGAGCGTCCGCGCCGGAGCAAACAACTTTCCGGATTTCGTCTTTGTGGAAAAAACGTAGTAGGGTCGAGCGCTTTTCAGCAATATCGCCTTTAAACGGTAATAATCTCAAACCAATGTTGAATCTGCAGGGATTCCACTCGGTTTAAAATCTTGCTAGTTTTGATGCAACCTTCTATATGTAACGACGTTATTTTCATGTAACGACGGTACTTTCAAATGTAACGACGTTACTTCGCAATTTAACGACGTTTTTTCCGAATGTAACGACGCTGTAACCTCTTCCCTGTGCCCTCGCAAATGACTTCAGTCGTTGCGAAACGGATAATTGCTCTTCAATTAGTTTCAAGAGAGAGACACTGTCTTGCCAGCGTCCCAGTGTCTTCGTAACGAATTTTATGCTTTGACCCAGTGACTTGCACCGATCTGCGACTATTGTAGCTTTACGATTAAAAGTTCTAGGTTTGCTGCAAGCAATCGAGGAATCAGTCGACTAATTCTGTTTGAATACAAGACTAGGATGCGTAGCGTTGCGTGAAGTCGACTTCCTGTATAAAAAGAATTTGCCGATTGATTCACTTGTTTGTTACCTTCGTGGAGATATTCACTATCGCGGCTTTGAAAGTTTTCTCCAGTTTCACAAAGTTCCGTGAAGCGCCCCCCCCTCCCCCCGATAAAGCAACCAGCGCTTCCTGCGTCTACGAAGCAGACCTTATTTCAGCACCACCTGCTCCAGTGTTTTTCAACCTTTTTGCTGCAGCGGCACCTTCCGCAAATCTTTGCGTTGCTCACGGAACCTGATGCAACGATCCAAGTGTCTATCCTGCTTTCTGTAATAAACCAGATGGGCAGAAACGTCGCATCTATGTTTTATTTCAATGTTTCTACGGAACCTCAGGGTTCTTTGGTTGACCTACACCAGGGGTAGGGAACCTATTTACTATCACGGGCCGCACGAATTGTGTATTATCACTGGCGGGCCGCAAAATCTATTGATTTTATCCTAAAGTTCTACCTTTATCTAACTATGAGGAAGAGTGACTTCTCTTAACGTACTAAGTACCTGCCTATCATGGAGTTTCGTTTTGCGCGTTGTTGTACTCTGACTTGGACAACGAAAATTCTTATGCGGGCCATATCAAATGTTCACGCGGGCCGCATTCTGCCCACGGGCCACAGGTTCTCCACCCCCGACCTACACCCTTGTGTGCAATCCTCTGTCGTTTGCCCCACAGTTGCGGGTCGATCTATCACAAGAGCTGCTTGCTCCGGGAGTACGGCTCCACACTGCCATCGCGTGTCGAGCAGGACCGACGCAGCTACGAGTACATGGAAAGTCAGTCGCACTACAAGGAAGGACTCTTGTATCTGTACAAGGATTGCAAGAAGATGGACGAGGTCGGTCCTGTTTCTGTTGCGTCACGAGTATTTTCTTCGTTTATGTCCGGCGTTCGGTAAAACTGTGTCGTCATCCGGGTTTACGCAGCAAGAGGGTATTCCCCCTGTTTCGGAAAAGATCATGCGCAACCTGTTTCTATGATAACTTCGTTTCGGAAAAATTAGGAAAAACAGTGTTTTTTTTCATTTTCAATCCAATACATGTTGTGCTAAACAATTTAAAGGGTTTTGTGGTTTTAAAATGTTCCAGAAATTTTGAAGTCTTACGAACGAATACATTTTCCAGATTTTTCGCTTGTTTCTTGTCCGTGCCTCAGCTGTAAGATCAATGATCTAAAATCGGCCTTTTTCTGTTTTTTTCTCGGACCACCAGACTTGAAACAAAACGCTCTGTTTGTTTTTGTTATTTTTTCAGGAACAGCCGATGACTCGTTCGCGCGCACGAACTTCGAGTCAGCATCGCTCCGGCGAGTCGAACATTTTCAAATTGAAAATCAACTCGCCTTCGATCGAGTTCTGACCCGATTTCTACTCGCTTCTCTGTAATGAAAAAGCTCGATGCGATCATCAAACGACGTGACACTGGCTTCCAGCACTCACCCCAACGTACGTCAGGACTTGTGCATGAATTGACATTCTTGCGTTTCTTTAACGTCACCAAAGCAGCGACACAGTCCAGTGACGCAACCAGGATGCAAATCGTTTGACTTAGGCGAGCAACAGTAGTTTGTTTGGGACACTGCTTCTTAAAACACAAAACGACAAGATATGCTAAAAATTTTGAGGGCATGGCCCCCTGGCTACTCGTATATGACACAGTCTGCTGGAAGTAGTAAGCACTATTACGTCAAATGCCGTAACTTCGCACCTTTCACGCCGATAACGAACGATATCATTCCGAGAAGCCATCGTCATACCAGCGGAAGCCCCCCCCAGTGGATCTGTTTCGGCGTTTCGATTTTAATTTTGAAATCACAAAGACAGACTGGCTGCACTGCTAGTGACGTGATGCAAATGATCTGATTGGGAATCCTTTTTTTCCTTGTTCTTACATGTCCAATCACTGTCGACGGACAGTCGCTTCCCGTGTCGCTCGCTTTACAGTATTTGCTTTCGGCCCCGGACGATTTGCTTTTTTTCGTTTCGTTTCGAAGCGCTTGGTTAGTGAGATGAAACTGGCTTCGTTGTTTTATTATTTTTTTGCTATTTATTCCTTTATTAAAAACACATATTCGGTTTATCCAAAGTTTGTTTCTTTTATGCATTTTCTGATGATTAGACACTTCGAATGTACACGCCTGTTCTGCTGTGATACTCGTGGTGTAGTTTGAGATTTTTCTAATCCTGTCGAAAACTTTAAAGCAATCTCGATATTTCGATCACTGTTTTCTTTTCCCGCGTTCTGTTTCGTGTTTTGACCAGCGTTGTTGTGTTTGCCCGGTGTTGCTGCTTTTGTTTCAGTTGTCGCTTCTGGGTCGCAACCAGCTGAAATTTCGGGGGGGGCAATTGCCTAGTTGTCCTCCCCTCTGGTTCCGGCCCTGGCTGTCGCCCTCATCCTCTTCGCGCAACTGCGCAGTCGGTCGCTTGGTTGGGAAATTTCTGCAATAATCCGCATTTTTTCCAATAAAATCTTGTGGGTGTTGGTCCAGCGTCGGTTAACACCCCCCTGGATTTCATCATTTCTGCTTCAGAATACACGTTCCACGACACAGCGCTGCATTATGAAGTGTCTGGAAAGCCAACTGTTTGGGCACACCACCTTTACAGAAATCTTGTTACTCACCCAGGTCTAAAGTATTAAGTCTTCCAGTTGCGTCCAACGCGAACTCGGTGCAAACACCCGAAATAGAATACAGTCGCACACTATGTTTGAAGAGCTACCTGACGATTTTCATGGCAAACTCGCTTGAGGCAAGGTTGCAGACGAATGAGTTACTGAACGAAAGATTTCCACACTCCCAGAACAGTCGAATTTAGGCATTCTGTACTTCTCAATTTGTGTCTTGGCGGCCACCAGAGTAACGAAATTTCTCAAAGAATTACATTGTTTTCGGTATTTTTATTTCGAAGTATTGCAAATATCAAAAGCAAGACGAAGGCAAACTTCGCGCACGGTTTCGCGATCGTGGTAAATACTTCGCTCCGAGCAGCTGCGTTTTCCATCGAAGCTTACAAAAACCTGATCGAAGATACTTCGGTTTGAAAGCAAGCAACATGATCCAAGATACTCAGAAAAACAAACAACCTCATCAACATTACTTCGATTTGAAAAGATCGTTCACGTCGGTGGCGTTTCTTTCTGGTTGGCTGGTCAGCACCAAGCCAAGCGTCGTTTGCAAGTATACACACTGCTTGCAAAAAATATACGAAAACGGTTTTGTAACACTTCGAAAGTTGTGGCGGACTTCAAATAAATAAACGCGTATTTACACAAAAATGCGGGTTTGATGTCGAGTGTCTTTTCAAGACACTTATCGACGACTTTTGATTTGGAAGTACTTGAGACCTGCAGAAAAAAACAACTTGCGATAAATGGTTTGCAAAGACACAGTCCATTCCCCGTTTCATGGCAGTAGAGCCCAGAAAAAATCGTTTCTGCAGAATGATAACAAAACGCAAAGAACATGTGTGCATAGTTGACAATGGCTTCAATTTTTGTGAGACAATCGGATTGCATTTTTTAGTATTGTCTTGACAAAAAAAAGTAGAACTTGCACTACTGCCGGCATGCCGTTCATGCACCTGTGTCTCATAATTGATTAGAATAATTAAATTTTTGCTACGAAGATTCTTTTCAAGCACTGAAGAAAATTAAGAGGTTTATGGCAGCTAGAGATGGGCCAGATAACCTTAAAACTTTGGACCACGTTCTGATACCCTCCATTTGTCAACACTTGCACTAGCAATTACTAACCAATAAACACAACGGACTCTCGAACACTGCATGAAAGAGCATACATGTCAAAGTTTTCCTTGCTTACATTAAGAAATCTACAATTGCAATTACGAAAAGCTTGCTTCTCATTCTTTCGCAAATATACACTAACTCACGCAATGCTATTACATTTGATTGAATGCATGAAACCAACTAAAGAACTTCATAATGTGTTTTTTTGCGGTTTTGATACACATTAGAAGCTCTATTCTCAAGTCGCTTACCTGCTAAAGCACCTTGGAACCCAGCGTTGTAGTCTGTTGCCACTTCGTTTGAGACATAGTCGCCTCTGTCGTCTGCGTATTTGTCAGTCTTACTTGGACCAGCAATTAAGGCGCCGTACAGAGTGTATGGATTAGCAGAACTGCTGTGGAAGGCGTTGCCCCAAGTACATGGGGACGGTGGTCGAGGACACGAACTGCATTAAAACGATGTCTAGTTAATTATCACCTTAAATGCAAACAAAATGTCCCTGATTTTTTGTTTTAATTTGTGATGCTTGTCATGCACAAACGTTCTACACAGTAGAGCAGCCAAGAATTGTGTTCGGGAGGGGCCAGTCAATGACATAGTCACTGACATCTTTCTAACAGTTGAAAATTGATACGAAGCATCATTAAAAATATTGTCAAGTTTGTTTCGGGGAGGAATGCCCTTTTCGGTCTCATTCTGGGGGCGCCACTGGTTCTACATGCCTATCTACTTTGACATTGCAACAACACGCACTTGCGTCTCCATAACATGAAATGCAACAAAGCAAAAGTCATTTTCTAAAAAATCAAGAATTCAGAAGCGAACTTTGAAACATTTGCATGCTCTGAAGTTTTCTGCTCCAGAATCGGTAATTTTCAGCTTCCCAAACATTGACGCCCAATGCCGATGCAAGGAAAGTTTGGAAAGACTTTTGTCAGGTGAGATGGAAACCGTTTGTAGAAGTTGTCACTGTTTTGATTTCTGCCCAGTGGCGTAGCCAGCCCAAAAATTTTTGGGGGGGCGAAATGGCTGATTTTAGGCAAATAGCACTATTTTGTTATAAAAAACGCCTGTCAAAGCACAAAATGACTATATTTTCTGAAAATTTTGGGGGGGCATTACCCCATTGCCCCCATGGCTACGCCCATGTTTCTGCCCCTTGATTTTTTTAGGTAAAACGCATCCTCATTACCTGAAATCTGGTGAAATTTGCGTAGATTTTTAAAAGGCAAATCGAAAAGCAAAAACAGCCCTTCCCATTTTAGAACTGCAATATTGCAAAATCTGCGGCTCACCGTCTTCATAGTCTGCCTTGGACTCTTTTAGCTTTACGATCTCTACAAAAAACAATATAGTTAAATTTGTTCATGAGACCCACCTTCCTCTGTGATGAGGTCTCTTCGGCGGGTTTCTTCCATAGCCGATGACGTAACTTCTTCCTTTGCTTCCCAGCATGTAGTGAATCTGGGACTCGGCGAACTTGATAAGAGATCGACGATCGCGCGCTCCGTTTACCTTGGCAGACGCCAGGCAAATGAACGCTGCATTTGCTGTGTGCAAGAAGCGACAATAAAGAAAAATTACCAACTTTACAATTGCAGCAGCCTATACTGTAAGGCGTGGAGGAGGCCTTAGACGACATATGTAAGGCGATCGTGGCAACTTGGCAAGTACGAAAAGAACGCAAAAATTTATTTAACTGGAAATACTGCTCTAGGAACAAGTTTCTAGACAGATGCCATTGTCTCACCTGCATATCGGTTGGAGCCCCACTGATCCAGCCAAACCAAACCCTTCGGTGTTCTCAGACCGGGGTTGTTTAGGAAACGCTGGTAATTGGTCACGTGGTTCATGTACTGCGCCTCTCCAGTAAAGTTGGCCAGCAAGACCTGAGAGCAAACCGTCGTAATTATCACATCTAGCAAGTTTGCCAGAATTTTAGAAGAGGTGGCAAGCCAAGGAAAAAGTCATTTTTGAAAGGAAAATCAACTGATTGGTGATGATCGGTTGGAAAGCATTTCGTACCTTTTGTATGAATTTATATGTTTATGTATTCAGGTATTTGTTTATGTTCTTAATTAAACTACCTTCTCGGCTATCGCATTTATTGATATTTGATTCTTGTTCTCGCAGAGCGTTGGATTCCACATTGGCTTGTGTGCTCCGCGGTGAAATACTGAGGCATTATTTCATTGTTTATCATTTTTCTGATAGCAGCAGCATTACGTATTTATGTGACGGTACCTTCAAAATTTCTTTTACTTCCAAGAAAACTTGAAATGTGAAGAAATTGTATGAGCGTATGCAGTCGGTGTTGAGTAATGCGACCAGTGAATATAACAAGAAATGTGCAACGCTGAGTGACACTTTTTAAAGCAATTCACCTGCGATCCAGCTCGTTTATCGTCCCAAGAAAACATCTTTGGAGTGCCTCCTCCGCCAAATTGTCGGTATTTGTTTTTAGCGTCCTGTAGGTAGTTTCTGAATCCTGTCGCACGATAGAGCCAAAGAGCTCCCCACACAAGCTCGTCGTTAAAACCGTTGTAAGATCGGTAATAAGCGGTTGCCGCTGGAATAGCCTTGTGGTAGGAACCCCTAACAACGGAAATAAAATATTGAGAATTTTCACATAGGTGCAGTTATCGCAGTAGAGGTACAATCAGACCAAGCAACGCTTGGCTGCTCATGGAGTGGGGAGAGTAAGTGCAAAGCGCAACTCATGAGTGGTTTTTACACGAAACAAACGCTAAGAATTTCGTGATGTAGTGTATCATAAGTGGAGTGAAGGATGAAAACAGAACGCAAGACTGATATATTTGAAATTAGTCACTCGTTTGAACTTCGGCACACGAAAACTACCGAAGCCAATCCCAAGGTATGTTTTTCAGCAAAGAAGTATGCAAAGAGGGGTAGGCGAAAAGCTAAGGCAAATCTGGAATCAGCGTCAATTTTGCCACATACCTGAATTTGTCAGCAAATTCGTACAGATCAACGGCATGGCGCACTAGCTCGTCGGCGTATTTTGGATTCGATTCACGAAACACGACGGAAGAGGCTGCAAGCGCAGCGGCCGTTTCAGCGGCAATTTCAGTTCCCGGGTGGTTTCTGTCAATCTTGTGACTTGGCCGAGCCATGTTCATCTCTTCAGGTCTTCCCCAATAACCGTGATCTGCCTGGCCATCTCCAACCTGGGAAATATATTGTTTTACTTTTCAGCACAGTAGATGCTCTCTTCACTTATGACGAATTTGGCAATTTCCTATCAGCTCAGATTTGTCATTGCATACACAAGCACGTAGGTCGGACGCGTAAGAGTTTCACCATAATAAATCTTCTGTGAAAATTGGCAGCATGAAAATGCTTCAATCTCGTAGCTATCGAATGTTCTCCATTTTACTGTTTTCTTCCTTAGCAATTATATTATACGAAGATCACAAAGACCCAAAAACGTCAAATTGTGTTTTACTTTCACTTATACCCGACTTGAAATTTTTAATGAGCCTACGGTTGAAGTATGTCGTAAAAAGCAGCAACTCACCTGACCGTAAAGCTCGTACTTTGATGCGTGTGCTTTGATAAAGTAGTCAGTGACCCATTTCAGAGAATCGAGTACGTTGCTGTACTCGCCGGCTTCCCTGTACGCATCCCGAAACTCGATCACGCCCCAAGCGAGCGTGGTTACAGACCAGGCCATAGGAAAGCCGAACTTGACGTGATCACCGGCTGTAAGCGCAAACAACGCAGAGACTGTTACTTCCCTTGAAAAGGCAGAAAATTTTCTCGTCAGCTCAGACAGCCGAGGTGTGCCATCCGTCATGTGACAACACGTCGCTGACAGGCACCGACAGCGCTTGTGCGTTTTGCCGAGCGCGGATGGGATGGATGCGGTTTGCGTTATTTCGCCCTTGGTCTCAACGAGATGTGCATTGCATCATAGCACGGCGCAACGTTGGTGGTGCTCTCCAGCAAATAACGTTTTGTGGTTTGCGGCAGAAAGAGAGAGGCCGATACAAGTGATAAATGCCTTTCTTGGGCCACAACGCTTTTGCTCACTTACTCAAGATGAATGAAACCGAAGTACTTGAGGCTTCGGTTGAGCTGCTTGGAAAATGCTTTGTAAGCAAATAATTGCAGGCAGTTGGTTAGGTTTGTCTGATTCATTGTGTGTGACCAAGTAATATTATGCTGTTGCTTATAACTAAAAGGCGCTCTATGGAGGTTTCTCATTTGAAACAAAAAACATCAGGCAATCTGGATTAAGTTTTAGTATAAAAAACAGATTGATTCTTCAAAGCGTGCGCGGCATTCATTCAATGCGAGTAACAGTGTAACACGATCTAGAACCGGGATGGGGAACAAATTTAGTAACACGGGCCGCATGAATTGTGGAATATCGCTGGTGAGCCGCAAAAAAGTAATTAATTTCATCTTCAAATCTACCGTTATCTTCCAAAGGAAAATAAGGAGAGAAAAATATGTCAAGAAGTGAGAGAGACTTCTCTTGACTTCCTGTCGAAGTGTCTGCTTGTCACTGAGTTTCGTTTTGAGGCGATGTGTTCTTACTTGGGTAACGAAAATTCTGATACGGTTCATATCAAATATTCACGCGGACCGCATTTGGCCGGCGGACCGCAGGTTCCCCTCGCCTGATCTAGAGCACTGCTTAAAACCACACAAAGTCATGTTTTACATCCACAAACGATTGCCTGGAAATAACGCAACGCCGGCTGTGAAAAAATAAATTAATTTTTGAGTAAATAAAGTATTTTCTCATCTTTTTGCGAAAACGTCGCGTCTTTTGAGCTATATTGCTTTACAAAAGATGTGGGTTCGTGCAATCAAAACAATTCTGCATTTCTTCATGCGATTACTTTTCATTTTTATCAAAGCCACTTGTCCCAATTTAAAAACTACGTCAAACTACCTTGAAAAAAACATCGAAGGTGAATTCACTGCCACTCACCATCATACCAGCCTCCAGTGAGATCTCGATTGACGTCACATCCGTCGCGAAGACCGGAGTCTCCTCTCCATGGAATGCGGTTGGTTGAAGGTAATTTGCCTGACCTTTGAGCCTCGTAGAACAAAATGGACATGGACAAAACTTCATTGTAGTCGTATGGACGCCTCTCTAAAAAAGATATTTTTCACGTTCAAGGCGCCGAAATAGTTTTTGTCGGAAATCATTTTCACCACTTAGCTGCACGTATCAAGCGGATGTTGAATATTGATTCCTTGTCTATAAAACTTAATGTTGAAAGCTACTTTTGCAAACACAAAAACACTTTTTTAGTTTTCCTGACTCATAGCATCAGCTTTAAGTTTAACGTGAGTCATTCCACATAGAAGAAAATAAGTCTGCCCAATAATTCGTTAACAGAACCCGTTTAAGTTAATCGCAATTTGTATTACTTATCTAATTTTTTCGTATGGGACGCTACTATTCTTTGAGTCACATTCAAATTGCTATTAATTATTTCTTCTATAACTCTTTACCTTATGATGTTTGTATTTTCATTGAGCGAACCATTTTATGAGTGAACGTGGCTTTCACTTGAAACTGAGTTTTATCTTCTGCAAACTCGTTCGTGCGCTTTACTCACTGTACTGAATCAACGGATGTTTGCAACAACTGTGTTTAGTGAAACTGAAGCAGTGCGCAATGACGACAGGCGACCGTTAGTGGAGTCCAATCAAAAGAAAGGCTGTGAATCATTGGCGTCGCCAATGAACAAATCAAAAAATCACTGAGAAGTTAACCTGCTGAATGGCTGCATTTTCAAATAGTGGCGTGAGAAACGGATCATAATTTTTCAAACAGGTCTGTGAAACCCTTACCGTTCGCAGGCGACCTCCTATAGTTAACTCTTGTTTGTCCAGGATTCCTTGGAAGGTAACCACTCGGACCAGAGCACCGTGGTTGATTTCTGGCAGGTCTGTCAAACAATGATAAATTATGAAAAAGCAGTTACTCAAAAAACATTTTTGCCTGGTGGAAATGTGAGATACGTCAAACGCTCATGCACAAATAAGGCTTAAAAAGTCTACACATCCTGTTACTAGGTGCAAAACGTGGTAAGCGTACGAGGAAAACCCTTCAGAAATCTGGCGATGTAACATACACGGAGACATTATTATTGGTATTAAAAAAATGCATTACCTATGCGGTGAAGCATCAAAGCATATTCGCCTACTGTGAGCTTGCATTACTTTACTGGCAAAAGATTAAATTCGTGCGGTTTACATACGCGAAATCTAGCAACCCACTTTAACCTTACCTCGAGTAGGCAGGTGGCCTTTGTGGTTGGCGATTGTAATTTACGTTGTTTCGCCAATTATTATTTTGATTGTTGTTACGGTTGTTGTTGTTTTGGTTATTTCGGTTTTGATTGTTTCGGTTTCGGTTGTTATTGTTCCGGTTGTTGCGCTGATTGTTGTTGTTTCTGTTCTGATTGTTTCGCTGATTGTTGTTATTCCTGTTCTGATTGTTCCTGTTTTGATTGTTATTGTTGTTTTGGTTATTTGGCTTCATTTTGTTTTGTTCCCTTTCTCTTCGTTCCCTTTCCAGTTGCTGTTGCCGTTGCCTCTCTTCTTGTTGCATACGCTGCTCACGTGCAATTTCTTCTTGTCGTCGGCTAAGTTCTCCTTGTCTTCTTTCTAGTTGCTCTTTCTGCCCCCTAGGCACGTTATTACCTATACGCAGAGTTTAAAACGCTTTGATTAAAAAAGTCTAAACACTAACAAAAATGAGAATGAAGCAAAGAGATTAAGCGAAGTTACTGGAATTGAGATATAGTAACACCCGCTTTTGAAATTACTAAAACCAAATCTTCAGGACTTTTTCTTAAAGCTTTCTTGGGCACACAAAAAGTGGCTTTTATGCCAACATGCACACAAAAAATGACTCTTTGCTTTTTTGCCAGTAATCCAGGACTGAAAAAGTTTCAGGTCCATTTTATTATCACTGACTCGGAACGCTTCTCCTTGTCAACTTTACCTTGATTCTGTGTTTGGACCTGCGATCTTCGATCTACGAAAATGCCTTGCCACTCCAAATTAGGATTGACTCCGCTTGGGCACAGAAACATCACAGCTGCAAAAAGAGAAAGAGTTCACAACAAATGGAAGAGATCAACTTGATTCATTCTCCTGTTGTTTCGCATGCATGAGTGTGAGAAACTCACTAACTCCGAGTCAGCGACCGACCAGATTTCATGTTTTTCGAAACAGTTGTTTCTTTTTTTCTAGCAACGGCGTTTTCATAACAAATTTATCTTGTTTGATTTTTCCGAAAAGTATTTTCTTTCATAAATTTTCATCAATTTTGTCAGCTTTTTTTCACAATGTCTAGCAATGTCAAACAAACACGCATCAATCATGTGGCATCAATTGAAAAACAACAACAGCGCCTCTTTAGACAGCGACTATTTTTGCATCAGGCGACACTTATAAGCCATTAGGTAGCTAGTAAAATCATAAAATGATTCATCGCATTCTAGAAGATCTTGTTCATGATAAATTCGTATCATGACCTCCGATACTTTTCTATGTAAAGGAAATTACCAGATGAAACCAGTGCGTTTGGCACAAACTGTCAACTCTAAATTGTTTTTTGAAATAATATTCTGCGTTAGTGTATTCACAAACTGACTTTTCGGTGTTGATTTAGTCGACATTTCCGGAATGATCAGAAAACTGAAGTCTTTACGCAGTTGGGAATTCCAACTTTGCGGGCGGAACAAACAAACTCGGCCATCTTGTGATTTTTGTTGAAGAACTGCTTCCCAGACCTGTGCATGAAAGATGTCATGCTGAAAACCAGTGGTTGTCAATGGATGTCATGACAAGATTTTTGCAAACGCTGCCAAAAACTGCATGTGCAAGTGTTACACTGCAAAAATGTAATGTTCACCCGAATCGAGCAGGATTTTATGCCCTTTCATCAGGAAAAAATCGACATGTGGAAAGAGGCACAAAAGATTACAGTCTGGTTTAATTTTCTACAAACGCATTGTTCGGGTGTGAGACAAATAGGCACACAACCACTAGTAAACACATTTTGGGCAGTTTCATTCCACATGTTATGCAAGTAAAAGTAATTTCAACTTGCGGCATAGAGATTCGTTAGGCGAGACCGTGGTTTATGAAATCGTCTCAAAATATGTGCAGTGCATTGGGAAATTTATAAAAAGTGATTTCTCTCATTAAACAAGGTACTGTCACTGCATTTGTGAAAAATATTTTGAAAGTACTGTCATTTTTAGTAAATTTACTATCAACTATACCATCGATTTTTGTGGTTGTCGTCTGTGGTTTGCTTCAGACACACATGCACACTACTGAAATGTGTGTGCTCATAAGGTAGACATATGACACATGGTTATATCATATAACATGGTTATATCGTATAACAAGACACATAATTTGAATATATCAACAAGTATGACCGGAATATCACAAAGAAAGGATTTTTGGCTAGAGCTAATGACAAAAAAATAAAAACAAGCATAGACAATTTACTAAAACTTTTTTACTGGTTAAATAAAATCCATCAACAACCGGCAGATCTTTGCTCTGCATCAGCAATGTACCTGTATGCTATGAATGGGTTTCGAGAAGACCACTTTAAGAGTCCAGTCATCCATCATATTTCTTTGGCCACTGATGACGATGTCGGCATTGAAGCGGAACATGTTGCTCTTGGTCCCGGAAGAATATCCCGGGTTTTTTATTTTCAGACCGTTGTTCAATACTGGAAACAAGATCGTTTGTTACAGGCAATTTTGAAACACCTGCAGCCTCACATTTGCAAGGTTGCGAACGAATGTGTTATATAGCACTGAAAAGTTGTAGAAGAAGCAGCTTGTTGCATTCAACAGCTTTATGGGACATATTACATTCACACCTCATGCATTGCACAAAACACAAAAGTGAACAGCTGAATGATAAGAAGCAATTTATCGTCTAAACATCTTACCGTTGCACCGGCCTTTCATCCTTTGAACTGCTGCGTGGTCAATTCTGATCTCATCGCTCTCTGTGGATGGTTGCTGTTGTGTTTGCTGCTGAACGGTAGTTGGTGGTAGTGTACGGGTGCCTGTGGTTGTGGTTCGGCGAACTGGTGGCCTCGTAGTTGGTGGTGCTGGCCGCCTTGTGGGCTGCGAAAGAATGTCAGCGTTAAACAACGACCACAAAGGAACGCAAATGTTTATCGCTTGTCTGTAAATAACATCAGCCGAATAACACGCGGGTTTCCTCCAACTTGCCAAACTTGTTTTAATATCAATGCTTTAGGTGGCTTGGTAGTTCGCTTCAAATCACTTGAATAGTTCTCGAAGGAAGCGACACAGGACATTGCGTTCAAAATGCAGCGGTTTTGTTGTACCCACTCGTGTGGCCTAAATTGAGTCACTTATAGCTGTAAATCGTTTTTTAAGCGGTCCTCCAGGTTTAATACAGCTGTTGGGATTACCTGCTGTGTTGGTCTGTTGTTTCTTTCAATTCCTCTACTGCTTGTTTCCACTCTTTGAGTTGGTTTCTGTTGAAGCATAAAGCGTGATGAATGCGTGCTACCGAAGGATAAATTTTAAGCAGAAACAAATGTTTCCTTTGAAATACGGCAATAATGTCACTGCCTCAACATTTATAAGACTATGGAGGACGTGATGAATCTACAGACATGATGTACTCAAGTAAGGGTTTAACACGCAATCATTAGCATTATTAGAGAATTTTTACGTCAAGAATAATTTTGGAAACTTCTGATAAGTTTGCTTTCTTCATGCAAAATGTCTCTACTCAATGCAACATATAAAAAAGGGAATGGATTGGAATCTTTCAAGCAAGTCGAGCAACACTTACTTGTGGCAGGATGCGAGAAGGATGGCTGTTGTTGGAGAGAGAAAAACAGGAGGCTTTTTTCACTTGTGCAGGGTAAAAAGCAACAAGCGCTGAAAGACAAAAGCAACAAACACTGAAAGACAAAAATGTAAGCGGTGCAGTTGTCTCGTTTTCACTAGTTGCCCCCCTTGAGTCTTGATTTACATAAAACATACGGTGCATTACGGGATTTGTTAAACGCAACACCAGACACAAATTGAAAATCAAAACTTTGGTTCCAAATTATTATGTGGGCTCAAACGCAGAACTGCGGCTTGTCGTTTTCTTTGAACGAACAAGCAGCTTGTCACTTGCTACAACTGACCAAGACAACGCAGCACAGGAACTTGCGATAGCATAAACAGTTTCGGGCAAAGGATGCTGATTAACTGCGCGGCTTTGTAACATGTTTTGTGAAACCCATGAACTTCACTGTTTGGTGCTACATGTCTGTTTTTTTCACGTTAGCTTCTCCTTGTAAGGTCGCCATTGGTAGATGTTGATCGCTCACCTGTGTAGCCACCCATTTCTTGCATTGACGCACCGATGACAACAAGCGTGAAGGAAAATACGTCAATTCCGGTGAGGTCTTTGTTGTGAAGTTGGTTGCTGACTCGCAAGTACTTCCCTTCGCTTGATACCACTTTTGACGTCCAAGACAGAACGCGGACAGATTTCGGGATTGCTCTGAAAAGTTGCCAGTCGGTTAAATTGAATAACAAAACTGAAACACTGCAGAAAAGTGGAAACTAAAACAATGCCACTTTTTCCGGTAACTTGATTGCTCGTATTGTCACTTGAAAGATTTTCGTAAGAATATTTACTACCTTTCATTGGAAATCGCTAATAGAAAAGGTGACGTTTAACTATAAACCTGACACTGACTACAAAATCTGACATATCTATCTTATTATTGAAAAGGCATGCTTGGACAAATATTTCTTTTGACCCAAAAAGCAGCAACGTCTAAAACTCGCTGTGACCAGATTCAAGAAAACTTTCATCGTGTTTCAAGAACATGAACATGTTTTTGAGGATTTGTTGCCCAGTACAGCAACAACTTGTGAGAAAAGATCGCAGCTGATGATACGTCCACACCTACAAGGAACAAAGATCCAATAGAGCATCACAAATCAAACGCAGTTACTTGGTAAAGGTGATTAGAGCTGACCAGCCGTCGTCCACCATCAAATGGTCCTTTTTGATTATAACCCGAATTATTGCTCCTTCGGGCCAACTATCGACGATCTGAAAACCATCAGCATGTGTTAAGATTTCTGCGGCAATAGCCTGGAAAAGCTTCAAGAAAATGTTTTGAACATGTTCGTCTGCTTGAGAGGAAGCACTACTGCTGAATGTTGCAAGACATGCATGGTCACGTGTACCACAACACGATCGAAGCTCGGTTATGTATTTACCTTTTGCCCGATACTAATTAGATACACGTTTCGCTGAAGCCGAAGCGAAACCTGCTGTGTTGTGCTTAAAAAGCGTTTTCGTTCGTCAATAAAACATGATTAAAAAAAATCTTCCCTATATAGCATTAAAAAGAACACTTGTTTGTAAAACAAATATTTCTTGAAAAAAGAAACGCGATTTAAAATTTATTCATCAAGATTCCCCATTTTTCAGTTCTGTGCTGTCTTCTCATCAAAAACAAATTATGGCTGCATATGACACTTGGAATAATGCAACCTCTTAACAGACACTCATGTGAGTCTTTCTTTTTCGAGACAGCTCGTTCATCAGATAATAACCAACTTCTCAAACCTGATAGGAGTGACGTCCGAAATCGGGAAGAGGACAATTGCTTCGAACAGACGTTTCTGTGACAGTAACAACAAACATTTCCTAAGATAAGACGAAGTTTGTCAAACACATAACGCCCTTCATTGAATTAGCAACAAATTCAGGTTTCAAGACACAGCGTTTTGCACGAGCGCGTCTGTCATTCCACAGCAAGTTGATGAAGTGAGATGGATGTGTTTTTTTCATTATACTCTGGTGTTTTAATTCAAATTACAACATGTTATCATGCTGAAATTCAAGCAGTCATCGCAGAAACATTTTCTTCTGTCACTCGTATCGCAGTCACTAGAATAAATGAGTATTCTTCGCACTATGGCCTATCTACAAGTCATACACTTTAATATGCAGTGATATTATTGTGTTCTTTTCATACGTTTTTGGATTTCAGAGTGTAGTCTCTAGAAAGTTACTTTCGCTTGCGTTCCAAAGCAGAAAAGTTTTCTGTGAAAATTGGGCAGTCCAATTTCTCTGAAACGTTTTTAGTATTTCAGTACTGCATCAAATATCGGCGAATTTTATTGTCATCTCAAAAATCTATCAATAGTTTCCACCTCCAGATCGAAGCCTTTTTTGCGACTGCAGCAACTTCCACAATTTATAAGAATTTTCTAGCCTTTTAATGCTAATGCCTCCGAGACAAATGTTCCGCCAAGTCAGGGATTAACTGGATTTTCTCAAAAACGGTCCGATAATACTCCGTTTAAGAAACTCCAGTCAAAACTTGAGATAGATGTCTCAGTGGGAAAACTTGCGTAGAGCCTATGCGGTGGCAAGAAACGTTCACTGCAGGCATTTGACAGTTTAAACTCTGGGATAAAAAGCAGAGAAGGTAAACGTTCATTTCCGTAACTAGAATCTTTTGAAAATAGTAATGTAGAAGAGATATTACTTAACATGTACACCACAACCATCTGTATTGAACGCCACTGAGGTTGGGATTTCATCAATCCTTTTTTCTTCGATACGGTTAAATTTATGACCTCTCTTGGTTTAGAAACTGCGTTTTATTCCCTAAAGTACCTGGCGTCGTGTAGGCAGGTTGTGTAGGAGTAGGAGCGGCTGTGGATCTGCCAGTTGCAGCTCTTCGTGCTGTCGCAGGCCTTCTAGTTGCTGGCTTCCTTGTTGCGGCTTGTCTTGCTGGGCTAGGTCTACGAAGGGGAGAACTGCCAGTAAAAATTATGGTATCAAAATTTCAAAAAGACGCCGATCGCATTTACACAATGCGTTCTATCTGCAACACCAAGGCCAATGTTGTTGTACTACAGAGACATTCACCGCAAAGTAGTTTAGACTCGAGCGTTTAAGACTCGAATACATATTTTCTAAAGCAAGTTGCCAAATCGCGCGGCAAGGCTCATAAAGCCTACCTGGGACCTTTCCAAAGTGACATTCTAATCAACGGCGTTTTTTGATCCAAAGAACAAAATCCATCGTACAAGAACGGCACGCAATTATTTGAATTTAGGCACTGCATTAGAGATGTTCTTGCAAAGTTTCATGTGGAGGTGAATTATTAGTGAAAAGAGCTCACTTTTTTCAATAATTTTTCAACGCCTGACAGCTTCACAGAGAGGTTTATAAACGTTTTAGATCTTTAGGGCTGTTTCGAACCCAGAGGTGGGAATAAAGTTTCCATATTTGCAGCGACATGATAAACAACTTACGGTGACGCCCGACACATGGCTATGGTTCCAGTCCAGAAACATCTGTTGCCTGCACACCTGTAAAAAAGATCAAGTAGTTTGAATGTACAGTGATGTGGTGTTGGCCTAACTGATTCAAAGCGTAGTTAGATAAAGCGAAACTTTGAGGGTGTCATCCCAAATTTTCTTTTCTTTCTGCAGATGTTCCTTAAATTGACCAAGTCAACAAAGACTTGGCTACAAGGAATTCTTCTATTGTGTTATGCCACTGCATGTTGCTGGTGCCAAACCATGGCTGGGCAAACCCATTGCATCATTGTTCTGAGTTTAAAATAGTTTTGAAAGCAGGTCAACCACCGTTTGCATTCATTGCGGGATTCTCGATTATACCGGTGGAGGTAGAATGTTTAGATATCGTTCATGCAGTACATACTATTGCAACCTCTCCTTTGGCGTTGCGTTGAATGTGCGATTCACCACGAACGGGATGTGCGCGAACAATAACACCCATATATATGGGGCACGAACAAGCAATAATAGAGTGGTCGCGACGCGTGGTCTCTATTGTTGCTTGCTGCCACAGTGTGAAGCTTTGCGCACTTGCCGCTCGGGCTTTCCGACCGCAACAATATTTACATCGCTAGTTCATAACAACAATGTAGAAAAAGCCGCGGTTACAACTGCGCTGTGAGTACAACCGTTTGGATGAAAGGAAAAAGACCAGTTCTAAATCTAAATTTTTAGAAGTCAATCGATCGTTGTTTCTACTGAAAGGCGTCGGTCTCAGGAGGTCGGCGGTGGTTCCCGTGTCAGTTTCTGTATTAACTGAATTTCGATTCATCTAACATCTACAAGACATGTGCTTTATTTTGTGTGCTTAAATTTTGCCACATATGAACTGGATACATGAAGCAATTCGCGGGTTTGGGTCTTCTGAGGACAAAATTTGTTTGCTCTTAAGTTATCCTTTACCACCTTCTAAGCCCACCATCAGAGTATTCTTCGCACAAATTTTAAAGTGTTCGTTGGTTTCATCCGATGTCAGTATTCTGGTTGATGTCGTTAATCACTGTGATTATCAACCCGTTTTCAATCTTTTTGAAACCGGTGATTGCAGCCTGTGCGTGCATCCTGTTACTGATAATGGTTTCATTAATCGATAAATTTCCTTCTTGAAATATATGTTACAAACAACTCTAAGTTTTTGATAGGGCTCATTCCCTTGTTTCTGATTAGTTCACTGTGTTATACTTCTCTGTTTCGATCGTGTTGCGTGGGACTCTAGTCGCGGCAAGGGACAAAATTTAGAAATCCCCGCAAACAAATATTTGATTCAACGTATGAAATGATGTGCTAAGTCAAAAAAAGAGAATAGATCAATACACAAAAGCATCTCACTGGCATCGTCTCCTTTGACTGGCGAGGTTCACAAGTTTTCCCGCTTTGCAAGTGAAATAACAGGTAGACTTCTCGAATCTTCCTCGCGTGCAGCTGTACGGTAAAACAAGCTTAAACGTCAGCGAGACTTTTGTCCTCTTCACGAAAACACCAAACTGTTGATTCATGCACATGAACTTGTGCTATCACTTGGAGAGATTCTTATCATCTTCGTGCTGAATCAACAGTTAACAGATTATTACATGCGTTATGCCAAAAGGAAGATGGCTGGATCTGATTTGACATTTTACTTAATCTTCATCATCATTCCACGCTTGTGATTTGATAACACGCGGTGCACGTATTCTGGATTAAATTGCTGAGGAGTGATTTTTGCAAAAACATCTACTCTACGACGATTTGGCATGGGAAATTATTTGCTTGAAACGTATTTGCGTAGGCTTCATAAATTTTGTTTGGTTTTAATGCTCCGCGATTACTGCCCCTCAAGGTCAATTACATACAGCGAATCCACCTCCGTTGTCTTCTTCGTGACTAATTGCATAAATATTCGGGCCTCATTCCTTTAGATAGTTTTTACACAGCCCAAGATTCTGATTTTGCTCTGAACTGCTGCGTGTTTCACAATCAAGCACAGCATGTTCTAAAGCGAAACGTCCCAAGCGTACAACAGCAGTCCGTTATCCAATAGTCTGTAGTTTAGTTTGCTTTTTTATTGATTTCTGCACTTCGACTGCCAACAAAGGAAACTTAATGCGAAACCAACTTACGATGCTCTGACGGCGTTGGATGTTCCAAGAGCTGGGCACTTCTTCTGTGCTGTAAAAAAAGATTATGTTTTCAGTGGCATCCAGTCATTAGCACGCGGACGCGTGGTATAGATTTTCAACAAACGTTGAAAACATCAGAGATATTTCGGAATAAGGTTGTTTTATTTTTTAGCCTTAGAGGCGTAAATCACGCATATGCTTTCATTTCATTTCTGCCAGCTACTAAATAAACTAGATCATAATTTTAGAACTGCTTTTGTTTTACAGGTAAGTTCTACATTGCATTGTTTTTCAAACGCTATTAAATCCTTTATTTTTCTGAAATAAGTTCTGATTTCATGAAGTTGAAGCTAATGTATTTTTTGCCAAAAACTTGATATATGTATTGCTGATGGTCAAACGTGTTGCTTGGATGTCATAGCCATACTGTATATGACGCAATCTTTCTCTGATCTTTACCGAAATGATTTCCACACCCGATTACAAATTTGTCACCCACATGATTTTGTCCGAAAACTGCTGATTTCAACATTTTAGCGCCTGAGGCTATGAGTTGAAATAGTGAATTTGTTACATCGTCTCATTTCGCGAGTGTCACAAGTGGTGATGAAGTGGACTTGAATAAAGAGGTTGTCACTTTACATTAGAGAATGTCTTTTATTGTATGAAATGAAAATGAAACAAAAGCGAGAGACTAAAAGTATTAAACAGACAATTACAAGTTACGTCACCCCTTTCCATGCAACAAGGCCTGGTGCACCTTTTTTAACACTATCCATTGTTCATGTCTACTATGTGTTAGGCACCAATATGGCCAAGGCCTTGAAATCGCTAGTATTGCACCATCACGGCTATTTCCACGGAATAACTTACTTTGCTTAGGCCTTGTTACTGGTCGTCTGGTGGCGGCAGGACGATTTGGCCTGGAACAAATTACGCACTTCTAATTACCAGAATATTTACCTTACACTGAGCAAAAAGTTTTTCATTTATGTTTTACTTACTACAAGAAATGATAAATCGGCAATTGAAAACTATAGCGATTGCCGAAAATGTGTGTACAGAGTGAGAAGTGCAACATTTTGTCTAACCTCTTTGGAGTTGCAGCCATGCAGTACACTTGCCCGCCAGTCCATTTACAACCTGCTCTTGTACATCTGAAACAAAATACAAGTGTTTGCAAGAAATGATTGAAAACGTCCATGAATCCTTTAAGAAACAGAAGATGATGGAATGCAGTACAATTTGCCACTGGCACTTGAAACAATGCCAATCAAATAATTACAGAACAGCCAATATTTCAAGATGAAACGGACAACATCTTTTTTGGCTCCAGCGCATGCGAGGTGCAGCGAAGCCAAAACGATTAGTAAAATTTTATAGAAAATATCCTGTCTTTTGCAGAAAGATTTCCGGTACAAGTGGTGTATTAAGTTCATGCGGCAGTTAATTTTTCGAGAAAAAAGTTGAAACATCAGCCTAGATGCACGTTTAAACAAACCATAATTCCAGCTTGTTTTTTCTCTGTTAGGCGTATACAAATATTCATTTTTTCAGTTGGACTCGGTTCATAGTGTAACTTTCGATTACAACTTTCATCCCAAACGCATTACTTTGCATAAAAGAAAATGAAGCAGTATAGCAAGACAAAAATCTGCCTTGTTTTGGACGTATACAAAAAGTGATTGCTGAATCTTTGTTTTTTTTAGTCTTGCTGTTCACCTTTCGTTTAAACTTGCGTGATTATACTTTCTATAGACTCTTAATATAACAATAAGATTTTTTTGCATAGCGCACAGAGGTATTCAACATGGCAAGAACTATCATTCAACTCTCAAAAAAATTTTTGTAAAAGAAGGACAAACCTGCAAGTTTTCATGACACTCGCTGGATTAGTCACCTGGTAGCCTTGGATACATCGGTAGAAACAACGGGAGTTTTCGTTCCACGAGTTGCTGCACCTGTTTTGAAAATATTTATTTTAAACTTAAAACATTGTGTGTATGCAACAGTTATATGACTTCGCATCCTGTGTTTGAAGCAACAGTTATTGTTCAAGGCAGCATGAACATACTTTGAGCTTTGTTCTACTTTGCATGCAAGCGTCTTTGTTATTAAAGTTTCAACCTGCATTGAAAAAACACATCGATTGAACGTTATTTAAACAAATGCTGCAAGTAGTACTTTTAGAAATATATGTAGAGATAGCAGAAAATTTTTCACATTGACATATCCATCCCAAAATAATGAAAACCTGCGGTATAACTGCAGAAAATAATTTTCTTTGTAATACAAATTCTTGTCATTATCTACGTGTTGAAGAGAACTGTTGTCTTGGCGAAATCTCTTTGTTACTTATTTTATACGTATTATGTAAAAGATCACCGTCCTTTCCTTTCCACCCCACTAAAATCTTAAAGAACTCAGGATTTTACGACAATCATTCTTAACATTTGCCATTTGTCATCTCTTCTTTTCATGCAACAGCAAATCGGAAGTTTTGTGCTTAATCTCTTTTACTTAACTGCACTACAACGTAATAAAATTCTGAGTGAGACTGGTGTCGTAAAAATGTTAGAATTTTCTGCGTATAACTTCAAAGAATTTCTATTACCCCTCATGGGGCACTAAGAATATTACATTCACAGTTGTTCTACGGGGAGCTGTAATTAGCAGAACTCAAGTAACTGATGAAGACAACGGAGAATCAAAGCAGTATTGGAATGCTTAAACAGTGCTGCGGGCAACGACCGGTGTATTCCCATTAATTTCTAGAAAGCATCTGGAAAATGGTAAATGAGCAGCTCAAAGAACAACGTTATAATCAATCGCGCATTTACAGAAAGCTTCATCAGTTGCAAAAAATCAGTCATTCAGTTAAAGAAGTTGTTCCCGCCACGAAATCATTTACCTCTGAAATTAGTATTTGCACAGAAAGCACTCAAACTTACGCAGTGCGGAGCAGTCTGGTCTGGCGCAGTTGCGGACATCTTCTTGCTTGTGTTGAACCTGAGTAAAAGCATTGTGTTTAAAAAACACACTTTGATTCCTCCCTACACAGTTCTGCAAGTGTTTTGGAACATTGAAGATCGATTTTAATTTTGACCATATCCGCTTTCTGATTGCGACCCTGCTGATATCTAAAACCTATTTTTGATCAATTTTGCTGCTGTTTCATTTGCAAAAAACTGACTTTTCAATTTCCTCTCAACTGTACAAACAATAAACCTGAACTATCTTTGAGTGGAGATGGATTTGCTTCAAAGCGTTTTGGTAAAGTTTGACAGCCTGGTTGAGGCACATGATATTCCACACGGAACTACAAATTACGTGTTTGTACAATTTAACTTGATTCTTATTTTTCAATCTCACAGAACTGTGTCATCAACAGCGTGTGCAAATGTGTGTTCATCAAAAAGTTCAACCGCATTTTAATTAATTCTTAGGTCATGCCTGACGTAACTGTATTTGTAACGCAAAGAAACAAAGGGTAGCTGTCTTGTTTTTATCACTAATCATAGAAATATGTACATTTCATTGCATGTAAATAAGTGTAGAAACTTTCTTACCAGTGATATAATATAATATTCCGATAACCAAAAAAAGAAAATTGCATTTTTTGGACATTTTCGAAAGAAAAAAACAACAAAAAAGTTGAAAATAATCTGCAAAAAATAAAAGCAAATTAACTACAATCCACCAACTTCAACTAGAGTGAGTGCGCTCAGACGTCTTTAGCCTCTTACTCTTAAAAACAGTTATAAAGCAACAAGAGAAAACCCGTGCAAGGTTTTCGGCCGCTTGTGCTTTTGGCATATTGAATACTTTTCATCGTCTACAGTCGGTAATTTTGTTGAGACTTTTACTTCTCACTTGTCATGTATGCACTGAACCTGCCTGCTCATTTTGTCAGCATACTGTGAAGATTTGATTTCATGCTAATTGATTGCAATTTCTTCGTGTACTTTCTCAAGAAAAAATTCTACAATTTTTTCAATTTATATTCTGTCTTTCTTTAGAGAAATTGAAACTGTCACTAAAATCGATTGAAATAATAGTTGTTAAAAACATTCATTATTTTCCTTCTTGCGTACCAGAAACGGTTCGGCACCCTCCGGGTCTTTACAAGAAATCTGACGCAACTCGTCCTTCCCGCCGTGCTTTATATCTCTTAGCCCTGGACCGCAGCACGAGTGATTCTCCTACAACATGTCTCACTCTTCTGCCGCAAGCAACAGACTTTGTTCTCCGCCAGAGGTGAGATCATCGCGCCTGCTTATTAAGTTGGACACTATGCTGTTGCGGGTTGACGGCAAATTCGCACACGTTCCTGAGGGGATCTCACTCGTAAATCGGCTGATGCGCACGCGATTGACCGTGGCTTGTTTATTGTGGTGCTTGGCCGAAAGACCTCCGAAAATCGGTGGATGTCAAGAGACGGACGGAACGATAGAAAGCCAAGCCTTTTATTTACGAACAAAATTAAAACTTAGCAAGCGAAACGGGATAGTTCGTGTTTCATCTGTCAACAGTTTTAAAGCAGCGCCGCTTCCAATATATATGTTTTCATTTTTTTATTTACAACATACTGCACGCTCGCGATTTTGATCAAGTTCGCTAAAAAATCATCCTCCGCTGTGGTCGGATAATTTAGCCTGGCTGGAACGAAAGCCTTTGCTGGTAGGTAGTCACCACGCCTCGAGCAGAAACACAGTCTACTTGCTCGAAATCGAGCCGGCGTTTCCGCTTAGCGACACCGTGATACCGCGCAATAAGCTCATCTGCGGTCGGGCCGCTGGTATAGGCGAGGCAGGTTAAATGCGATTAATGAAGAGTCTGGCTGCGGATTGTCTAAGCAAATCCGTAATTACAAGCAGGCACTACTTGTGAAGTGAAGTGGTCCAGCAGTTTCATAACTTTTCTGGCGCGCAGTGGCGGGATTGGTTTCTCCGAGAGGAACGTCCACGAGTGAGCACGCAGGAAGCAGGAGTTTTCCTGTCATCTAAGTGCATTCCCGCCTTGCTGCAAGCCTTTCCATGATTGATTTTCAATTGACTGTTACTTATACAAAGAAGGCAGCTTGTAAGCCGGTTCCGTGTTATAAGCAGCAAATGATGCAATTATTACTTGTGAAAATTACAGTAATTAGATTCTGACCTGCGCACGGTATACTTTGCCATCCAGCAATTTAGCTTTGAAGAAGTGTCGCGGCAAAAAGAGCAAAAATTTATTACTTCATTGTTTTTCTCGAAAGATAAGTACGAATCATTCGTCGATATTTTTGTGTGCTGTCTAAATGCTTCTGGCAGCAGAGATCTTTCAGTATCGTATAGCAAAACTTTTTTTGTCGCTCTCACTGTTGAAAATATGTTGTAGCATTGAATCTTATACTTGGTCTGCAGCTGTAGTCAGACCCCATCAGCACCTTCACAAGGTTTGACCATTGTTAACGGCGCAGCGTGACCAGACGTCTTAACAAGAAATTTTCTTTAAGGTTGTTTGTGCTCAGGTTATCACCAGGAAATTCATCTGATGATAATGAAACTTGACACTTGAAAACGTTGAAGTAGACACTGACACTTTTAAAGAGAGACGTTATTTCTTGTTTGGCTTGAAAATCATTAGATATATAACTGCAGTTTTTGTTGAGCATCACCAATGCTAAGGTTTTTCGAAAGCAGTTTCAAATTTCATTGAAACGTTTTTCTACTTCCTAGAACGTATTTGTTAAAAAGACAAGAATAACGCATTAGCCAATAATCTATTTCGCAAATCTGTTACTTTTTGGCTAAATTATGAAGGTTGATGGCTTCGATAAGATAAGATATTTTGTGCTATTGCGTGTGGAGTGAATTGCGAACGGAGAAGGCAACACCGAAAGTGTTGCGATCTATTTGCAAAAACGCGACTGCGGTCAGACTCACGTAAACAGACATGCACACTGCACATCAGTAACACAAAAATGCGTCTCCAAACAGAAACCACTGTGCTGTGTTAAAGACAGCATGACGCACGTAACTTAGCCACGTGGATACCTAAATAGACTGAGAGCAACGAAAACAGTTTTGGTAAAAGTTTACTTCTTTTAATCACTGCGTCACTGCTGGATTTTGCGAAATCTTCGCAATGTTAACGGCCACTGAATCACGACAGGCTGATGTCATATCGTTTATGACGCTGCACAATCAGCTTCGTACACTCGTCTCTGCAGTACCTTTGCACAGCAGGTCACTTCTCTTTCAATCAGAAAATGGCGTAACAAGCATTTCAAATCATGATCATGTGCACAAACGTTTGCTGTGATGACTGCAGTGGTGGAGCCAGCCCGAACATATTGATGGGGCCAAAATGTTTGACTTTAGGAGAGCAACGGTATATTTGTTTGGGACGCCGTTTCTCAAAGCACAAAATGACTAGATATGTTGAAAAATTTGGGGGTCATGGGCCCTAGCTACGCCTATAGATGACTACTTATTCCACGGCTGACACGCTTTTAAAGTCGGAATAGGTTCATGTTCATGATTGGTAATATTCCAACGCTGCTGTAATTCTGCTTGTTGGGTTACCAAACCTGAGAGCCTAATGTCAAATTTCGAAGTCACAAAAACAAGTTGCCCAGACAAGTTTTAAAAGAAACTTTTGATAATGATTTCAACATCAAAGCAAAGTCAATGTCGTTCTGGTATGGTTTAAACGTTTTGGGAAAGTTTCTTGTAGAAAGATTCTCTTTTACTTTTTGAAAAAGTTGGACCACTAAGACCTTAGCAAAAACCTACGCTGTTCGCATAACAGCTACGATGCGCTCATATCACATGCGTGCACACGCGCATATTATTAACACTACAGAAACGCAAGCAGAGTTTATAGCTAACCTTGACATCAGAAATGCCGTCAAATGTAAAAAGGGCGCGAGAGATTTTGATCAACAGCCGTCATAAGCCGACACACGCTACGGAAGCACGCGAAAGCCTTTCACGACTTTCTGATTTCGAAAACAACTCGAGTTCTGAATACATCGTGCAAAGAAGTTTTTAATTGGGCCATCTCCACTTCGACATTCTGTTGAAGTTAGCTGATATTTAGGCTTCAGCCGTTGTGGAGTATGTACATTGCATAGTGTGAACGAAAAAATATAGCCGGGTTCGTTTCCTCTCACGAAGCAATCACTAGTTCAGTCCTTTTTTAAGTACTTTTGTTATTTCGTTCTATTTTCAGGTACGATTGGATGGACGAGACAGTACCCCAAAGCACAAAGATTTATTCAAGGAACCATCCAAGGCGTAAACGAACCGAAGTTTCACACAGAACTGCGCAGTGCTTATCAGGCTGCCTGACAACAAAACATTAGGAGTGCGGATACGGCAATTTTAACAAAAAATTTCTGAGCTTTTTTCAACAATTTACTTCGACATTTTAACATTTTAGCAAATTGGTATGGTTGTCATGGCAATTCAAGATCAGAGTCGGATTAAAGGGAAGGGGGGCCCGGGGCAATTTTCATTGGAGGGCCCCTATGACGTATTTCATGACGTCATCATTTGTAAAATTTGTTTTCACTGATTCGCAACGTCGTCATTTGCTTTTTCCGGTAGTCGATTATGTGCCTGCCGAATTCACTCTATTGTTAGCCGCCTTTGATTGCAAGCCGCACGAAATGGTGTTAAAAATTAATGTAAGCTACCCTTGATTGTAAACTGCACTTGAACATAAGTTACCAAGCCTCTGAGACGCACTCGCGACGTTCGCGTACTCGTTTGTTACCCGTTAATTGACAACCCCGGTATTAAGGCGTTTTCAAAGCTTTTCAAATACTTGAATCTCAATGCCCCTCTTTCAGCAAGCTGGAACTGTCTTCTGGCTCGCATGAAATCGTCGTTATTTTGAGGAGATGGAAATTCCACCCACCCAGGATGCCCGAACTCATTGCCTGTGAAACAAATCTTTTTCAAAAATATGTTTTTGTATTTGTACGCTGGAAGAAACTACACCGCACGAACTATAGATAAGCAACTGCGTTTGTGTGTTTGTGGGAATTGGAACGTGAGTACAACAATACCTCTTTGGGAAACTGAATCACTGCTTTAAACATCCGTTTCTTAGCAAAAGCGATCAACAACCTGAAAGTATAACGAAAAGGAAATACTGTAGTGAAAACTATACCTATAAATGTAAGATATCCTCCGTTTCCAGCAAAAGCCTTTGTGAACAACGTTATCATCTTGTGCAGACTCAAACCTCTGTCTTCTCTAGGAGACATCGGGGTCTTTTTCGACATAGGTTCTCCGTCCAATAAACATCCAGCAAGCGTAATCTTGGTTGACATACTCTGAAAATGAACTAAAATGAACTGCTTTTTAAATACAAACCTATAACTGAAAAATGCTTTGTTCTTTGTCCATTTGTACGACAAACAAAAGGTATAACTTGTTTTTAAACTTTTGCATTTAATGACTAAAATATCTCCACCAATCTTGCAGTCTAAACAAAAAATATAATAAAGAGGTCACAACCAGTCAACTGAGCCAATAATATTGAAAGACTAATCTGCGCTTAGGTTTGAGAATCCACGAAGAATACCAACATGAGGAACATATTTGTGGGCAGAGGTGAGAATCAAAACACCTATGAGTACGTCATGTTTGTTTCGACAACGTTTTTCTGCATTATTTAGACCCAATTTCCGCATATACAAACTCATTTTTTATTCCAGCATGCTTAGACCCAATTTTTCAATATTTAAACTCAGTCCTTGGCTGTTGTGCAGCAATTGATAAGTAAGCGTATTCTTATGAATTCTTTAACTTAATAGTGCTTGTGCGTTATTATTAACCACTTTGTATTTTGAGCTGCACACGTTTGGTTAGTTACTCTTTACTTTTTCGCAATGCATTCACATTAATATTGAAAACATAAACATCGCGGAAAAGAATAAAAACCGTCAGATTTGTCACGAAAAGCTACCTCATAGTAAAACTACCTCAACCCCCAAACAATTCATCCCGAAAAACTACCTCATTTGTCCCGAAAAACTACCTCATAGTGGTTTTCTGCGTAGACGACGTATTTTTCTCCTGGCCTTTTACGGGAAAGTGATTCACATATACTTTTCATGTTCCAGTCTTCGTCTTTGATTTCCTGAACGAGCTGCGCAAAATTTGAAATGAAAGTGAAAAACGCAGATTTAAATTTTCAAGAATCATGTCCATTGTTGATTGTCGCAGCCGGACTATATTGTATTGTGTTACGTCTTCACTCCCACACACAAGGCGCTAGACTTTCAACATGCATCGCAGTCACAAGGTACTCACAAAATACCTGAAAGAGCACGAGGATATAAACGTGGCGGTAGTTTATAGTGTATGCGCTTGATGGCGCTAATACATTTACTTTGATGAAACACAAGCTATTAAGACACACGCCTGAATGACGCCATCAGGATCACTGTAGTACTGCGATGACTTCCAAATACATCGATTTATACAATGCATGAGGGAGTCGGAAGCTGCGAAGGACCAAGGGTCATTTAGGCTGCAGACCTTCCAAGTACGAAGCTACTTATGGTGTAACGGGGACAGGGCATAATAGCGAGTAAAAGTCTTTTCTCTGGGTATAAAATGCAATCTGTGTAATGCGGTTATACGGTTTTTTCAAGTAAAAATACATTGCAGGCAAGGTCAAGCCACCAGAAGAAAATGTTTTAAAGTTGTCAAATTAAACATTTACTGTTTTCACACATTCAACAATATGCGTGAATGCCAAAGAGGAAATGCGTCAAAAGCTATAGACCGCTGCATCACCGCAAAAGCTATAGACCGCTGCATCACCGCAAAAGCTATAGCCCGCTGCATCACTAATGCATCGCACTACTTCTTACACTGGTTTCATGCGAACAATGTTTGTGAACGCAACAGAAACCAAACGATGTAATATTTAACGGAGATATTGCATGATTTTGCAGTTTTCACTGTAACGGTATAACGTAATTAAATAAAACCCCTGCGTTTATGTACACCAGTCAATAAGAACACGAAGTATGTTTCTAGTAGCCGAGTAATACATATTTCTTATACTGTGCCAAAAAAAGTGCCAAACACGTTTTATTTTTCATTTCTGAAGACATTCTTGACCAGATTCTATTGCACTATATTTTATCATTTTAGCACCTCAGTTTGAACGTGCTTTTGGTAAAGCAAATTGTCGAGTTTGGCTTTGTCTTGTATAATATGAATGAAAATCTGAAATGAGTTTGAAATAATTGTTAAATGTAGCAGGTAGCAGAGAGTTAGTATATTTGTACATGAATTTGCTCACCTCAAGAGTGTATATATCTTTTAGTTGGAGAATTTTTGCGTTTTATAAATGGTAGTGATTTTGTTGTTCAAAAGGTTGTTTGTGTTTAAGCATCTCATGGCACGGTTTGAAACAACTGATATTGGCTGCAGATGATACAAAGCTGCTCTTCCCCATGCAATAATCCCATACTGTGCTAGTGAGTTTATTAAGCTGTGATATAACATACGTAATGCTTGGTTGTTAACATATTGTTTAACTTCATACATTACACCAACATATTTGGATATAGTACAGCACAACTGTTTACAATGCTCTTTCCGAGTCAGTTTTTCATCTACAATTACTCCAAGGTACTTGTAAGTCAAAGCTCTTTCAATACGGTTACGGCTTACATTTATTACAAAAGATTCTGTGCTTACATGTTTGTTTATGATCAATATATATTTTGTTTTGGAGATATTTCGTGAGAGTGGTTTGCAGTTAGCCAATCCATTACTTTTGTCATTTCCCGATTCACCGAGTTTTGTAATTTATCCAGATTGTTGTCGCTTTGAAGTAAAACCGTATCATCAGCAAAAAGTATAGTTTTCACAAAATATGAATTTGACAAGTCATTTATATATATTTAAAAACTAATGGGCCTAAAATAAATCCCTGGGGTACGCCAGAAATAATTGAATTTAAAAATGATTTACTATTTCCTCCTTGAACGTATTGCTTTCCGTTGGACTGAGAATGGTGAGCTGCATGATGTTGTCATTTAACGTGTTGAATCAATATACTGAGAGACACTGATACATGCAATTGCAAATTACACATCGATAACAAAAATGCAACAGAAAAAATAAAGCAGTCCTGATGACAAAGTCCACAGTCATCATGGTTTGGCTACACTTTACCTTTGCACTTACAACAAATTTTGAAAAATTAACAATTAAGTTTGAGTGGAAAACTTATTATATGGAATGGCTTTTTTCACGTAGCGTTTACCTTGATCCATTCCTGAGGAATCTCTGTAGCCATTCGATAATCAAAACCTAAACCACCTTCCTGAACTGGTCGGCAAATACTTGGAAATCCGGTATGTTCCTAAAACAAGAAGCACATTTTCTTTCAAATATTGTAACTAATAATTGCGTTGTGTGAACTACATGGCTTTGGCTAATTACCAAGTCAGTGATAAAGTCACGATGAAGTCACAGCAGTAGTCTTTGCAGTGTGCAATGACGCAGACCTTGAGCAGTGTTTGAGCTCGAAGTTCAGATTTGAAAGTAATTTTTCAGCAGATTTTGAGTATTCATGAAAAGCAGTTTTTAAATATAAAATTAGAAAAGCTTTTAGAGAGATGCTCATTTGAGTATCTGACGATGATGTTCATTTGAACGAAATTAATATTCCTGTTTTAATAACTGTGGCCAGATTTTTGTGGAAAACTTCTATAAGCCTTCATGTGTAACTTTCTGATATGGAACAATTATCGCCACAGCATGTACGATCGAGCCTTTCTGGTGGTCGGGCAGATTCTGAAATAACTCAGCTCAATACTAAAGTAAGAAAATAGCTTTAGAGAAAAGTGAGATGAAGTAATGAAACTAAAAATAGATCAGAACGTATCTCCCGCATATTAATCAAAATACCTCAGCGATGGTGATGACATTTGGGTAGAATCTATGCAACATTTGATTAGTCAACATTAAATATGCCATTGATTCCAAGTTCATGTGCATTCCAAAATACTCCTGGTAATTGTCACTGAATCTGCGAACTGGAACAAAACAAGAAAACCTCGCTTTTCAAGTTAAAGATACCGATTTTGTGTATATTACACTTCTCATTGAAGTTATTAAGAGTAAATTTGTTTCATGTAAATTAATTGCAAATATGCAATAATTGCTACGTTTTTGGAAAAGCATTAAATTCTTTCTCGAAAGCATTTTAACACAAAATCTTTAACTCATCTTCACCTGCTGCGCTGTTGTTGTAAATCATGGATGTCACTTCGTTGAATCTGAAGCCATCAAGTGAAAACTGGTCCATGTAGTAGCGAAGGTTGGACAAAAGAAAACGCAATACTTCCCATCTGAAAGATAAGATGTCATCCAATATTATTATTTTCTAATTTTCCGCATGCAGATTGGAATAATTTTCAACAAGCGTATAAAATCAGACTCCAGAAAAATTATTGCTTTTAAAAGTTGGTGAAACTGATGAAACGTATCAAAAGAAGAAATAAATGTCGTTTTACATTAACCTTGCAAAATTTTTCTACAGTAAACCTACTTGGGTAACATGGAAATAAAGACAGCAATCTTACCTCTTATATTTTACGAATAGAAATAGGTGCTACTAAAAACTTGTTTTTTCCAAGTAAGATACTTTTACGTAGATGTTTTTGGGATACTTTTATGCAGATGTTTTTTACCGATACTTTTCGCATTTCTGAAATTTTGTAGATCCAAAATTTTTTTTTGATATACAAAGCATAGCCGTCTTACAAAGTTGAAGTGAAACTTCTCTTACTTTGAAAGGTCAAACTTCCTTGTACCGTTCTCTTCGATGAAGCCTTTTCTACCTGAGTAAAAGTAGCAGTCGTCTGTGCCATCGAACTGATTGAGGCCCTCGAATATATTGTTCGAAGCTTTTCCGTGCACGATGTCCATCAAAACAATAATTCCCATTTCGTGGGCAACGTTGATGAGCTCCCGTAAATCTTCCGGTGTTCCATAGCGACTGCGGGTACGCAGAAAAACGTGTTCAGAAAATCTTTCTCATGTAAACAGTGACACCAGTGAATAGATTGTTAGGTACTTTAGCTTTGAAATTTACGCACTGGAGGCTATGCACTAAATTAACCACCTTTGAAAACCAGCGAAAGTTGTACGGCGACGTTTTCGCGACTACCTTATGGAAGTTCACGATTGATTGAGCAAACCTAGTGTAAGTGTGCGGAAACCAAAATTACGCCGTTACGTGCTTTTAACAGTCAATTAAGGCTGCATCATTAGACGTGCAACAAAATGTTAGAAAATAATTCCATTTTTTGCTGTTTGTTTGGATCTTATGTTTCTCGCAGGTCTCGAAACAGTGACAAACGCGAAGGAGTTTAACACGTTTGACTTATGTGTTTAACTTCGCAGCGGATGTCATAACATGACAGGTTTCTCAGATGGATGCTTGATTGCTTTGATGATAATTAACTTGTTGCCGACAACTGGGTGCTTCGCAGTATTGTAAAGATCGCATGAAGAAAACTCTCTGCTGTTCATGATTCCTCAGGAGAGCTTATCATCGAATTTACCAGCGGAAAACGTAGCCTTTGAACCACTTACCTTGAAGCAGCAAAGAAGTTAGTGACCTGATAACCAGCACTGGGGTAGTATGGATGTTCCTTGATTGCCATCAACAGAACGCTGTTGTATCCGAGATCACGGACGCGTGGAAGGACGTGAGAAGTAAAATGACGATAGCTCGACACTTGGCAGTGGTCAGAAGCGATGCCAATGTGGGCTTCATATATTCGAAGCCTGTCGGGTTTTGCTATCAAAGAACCAGGGAGCTACACAAACCAAAAACAGAAATCTGATTAAACAGGAATTCAAACTGATTTGCTAATAACTTCACGCTGTATTGCTGGTCTCATGACCCTTTATATCAGGGGTTCCCAACCTTTCTCTTACCATGTACCCCTTCAGCATTCCGACAGATGAATATGTACCCCTTCAGCATTTCACCAGATAAGCATGTACCCCTTCATCATTTTGACAGATGAACATGTGCCCCTTCAATTTCTTACGACAAAATATTTTGTCATGATTATTCACGGATATATTTAACAATAAGTATATAATGATTTTTGAAAATAATATTCGCTGATATATATATAACTACTTGGAAATAAACAATATGTAAATATATTTTTCTCTTCTATCGCCAACCTTAAATGTACCCCTTCAGATAGGAAAATCTACCCCTGGGGGTACATGTACCCCAGGTTGGGAACCCAGGCTTTATATTAAATTTGTTTCTAGTTTGGTTTTTTAACAGATTCGCACCATACCTGACGGACAACCTGATGGTGGGGTGGGTTCCAAAACATCCATTTAAAAGATGATCCATTTTGGGTGACGTATCTGGCCCAGGGAGATATTCTTTCTAAAGTTTGATGATCTTTCGTTTCTATGACCAGCTGTTAATGCAGAACACGGCTCCATTATGAATGCAAAAGGGTAAAAAGAACAACAAAAGTCCTGTAATTAGTCCCACAACTACATGACCGCATCATTTCGGATTATAGTTTTGTAGTTTGAATTTTCAGCCATTCTTCACAAAACGTTTTGTTAAGTTGTTTGGTGTAAAAACTACGGGATGAAGTCCAAAAGCATTTCAGACTGGAAATACTGGTAAACAAAAAACATTGCGTGTCTTACTTTTAATTCAGTAAGATGAGGGATGGGGCAGGTGCCGTCTTGGTTTGGTGGAATGTACAACTCCCACTTTCCGTACCCAATCGGCTTATAAGGACATTTTTCAAAATTATCTGCAAAAAACGATGTAATCATGGCAAAAGTGTAAGACTTGGCAGTCTCGCAAAGCTGTTTTCGAAAGATTGCACAAATCTCCATGAATTAAACGAAATGATGTTGAACATTTCAAAAGCAACTATGGTCATCGTCAACAAGATTAAAATAATGCAATGCACGAGACTCACTCCTCACATGCAAAAGACGTGCGATCAGTGTATATCAAAGATATTTGGGAAAGCAAACAAAAAGCCCAGTTTCAGGCAACTCAGGAGTTAAAATTTAGATGTTGAATAAAACGAATGTCATTGATGGTGCACTGACTTTGGACGGTTGACCTTTTTTGAAATGAAATTGGATTTTGAATTTTTTTCACCCAGTGTGGTTGCTAATTTCACCCACAAAAATGTATAAAATCCATAACTTTGTTTAAAACAAATAACAGCAGATGAAATGAAATCCATTGAATAGTTTTCATATGAAGCAATAAAAAGAAAAGTTTTCGCTTTACTGCAATGTTGGGTAAATATACCAAAATGCTGACTTACGTCAGAATTGAGCGTTGTTTCGGAAAAATCGCTGTTTGTACTCACGTAATTCGGACATGCTACACAGCCGTCGTACTTCTTGAAGTTTGCGAAATCAACAATTTTTGCCAAAACAAATTGTAAATACGAAAAGTCAACAGATACTCTGTAAGTTGTACTCTAGAAATCATACAATCTTTGAAATCTTTGCCTTCGTTTGCACAATTTTTTGTCGTCTGCAAGAAATTTTCTAGGGCAAACAACAAGTTTAATTTGCTGTGCTGAAGCACTTTGCCCGCTGATTAGTGGAACCAGAAAAAGATCAGCATTTCAAGCGATGCTTTGCGGAATGCATTTGGAAAGTTGCAAAAACAAAAATCATTATTCCATGTTTTGCGAAACACGAATCTCAACACAGCTTTCAGTCTTTCATCACAACAAGCTCTTTACCATTGGAACACTCGTAGCAATTAAAACAATGAGACCAACGTTCACATGCATCTTCAGATCAACATGCCACTCTGTAAACGTCACATGATGTTTACGCTGATTCAGCCCCACTGTTGCACTTTACAATAAAAATGAAACGTTTTTGAGCTGATACCGCAAATGCTAATTTTTGGACTCTGCAGTAGAGAGTGAAAGTTTGCACTAACATTAAGAAATGTTGGAAAATGAAGGGATGGATTGAAAACACAATCTGAAATGCCGAGTTGCTTCATTTCAGAACTGTAGAAGGAAAAATTGATTATTGAAAAAATGATGATGCATGTAAATCATGTGAATGAATAAAAAGAAACAAATATAGTAATATAGTGTAAAACGTTCGTTTGACAAATGCTGCATTTCGTCTACCTTTAAAGTTTTATTGACCACAGTGCCTCCTTTGAAATGGTGACAGCAGCACCGTCTGTCTTTTTGAATTACTTGGATATTTTAGGAATAAGTATTTTATCCACATAACACCAGAAAATCTTTTTCCTTTGTTGTTGCAGATGCAGTTTCATCATGTTCGCTTTTGTATTCCCTTTGGACTCCCCCCCTGTTCAGTGACCGCCATTCGAGCTTGCTTGCTCTGGGAGCCAAGTGGGTATAATACCGTCGCTATGCTGCATTGGAAGAAGTTCAGTGGCACCACCCACTCATACGCCGAGCAAGAGGTGAGATAGGCCAGAAGCACCTCATTTCAATTCTCGGTATCACCTGCCGAGAATCGAACACAGTCTACGGCCTTAATTGGCGCGTGTTCAGCCAGTATACCACTTAGGCGGTTTCGTTTATTGCAATAACAGCGTTTGTATATCACAATTTCGAAATGGTAAAAACAGTTTTTGAAGGAAATGTAATAAGACTTTAAACAGCAACTCAAATTCAAAAATCCAAAGGGCCCTCTCTCTTTTTTGCCCACTCTGCTATCGGTTATGCTTTGGATTTATTATGGAGAAAACGGTCTTGGGCAGATGTAGCACTAACCCAAGCGTTTTGTTATAGCGACCTGTGCGAAACGCAAGTGATTCTAAACTACTGAGCTCCAGCTGTTTCCCAAACAATCAAAGAAGAAGGAAAAAATTAGGATTAAGAGAAAAACAAATGGAACGAAATTTGAAAAGAAACTATTAAGAACCTCGGCTGCAATGTAAACTATGCGCACATCACACAAAACCACACTTCTTACTAAAATGTCCTTGCAGGAAAACTGCTGATCCGTTGGGTACCCACTCCTTGCACTTCACTCCACCATTGTGACAGATGTTGACCCCAAAATCTTTGTAGCTTTCCGAGAAACGCTCAAGACCTTCACTATTTTCAATTGCTGTCTTACTTTTTTCAAAGATTCCGTACCTTGATGAAAACAGATTTATCTATTCCAAATTTCTTTTTTTGTATAATTTTTATATAATTCTGCTTACTGATTCATGAAACAAGCTGAGCAATAACAAACAATTCTTTCTGTCTGTCATTCATTGAAACATATCTAAACGTCTATTCTGTCTACTTTGGAAGCAATGAGGGCTGTTTACTGTATGCGTATTTTTAATGTTTGAATAATTATAGTTTCTGCTTGCTTACTAAATATTACCTTCCAGAAAAGCTTGAGCATTCACTTTATTTTGTCAAACGTTATCACTTTTCCAAATAATCACAGCCATAAGCCGATTACGACCATAAAAGTCTTGCAACATCAATCGTCCATTCCAACATTTTATGATATGACAAGCATACCTCATACGGATGTCTTTCTCAAATTCTTTGAGCATAGGGTCGTTGAGGAAAAGATTATTTATGTAAGGAACTCTCCATGTTTTCATATCGTTGCACTCAGAGCAGTCCATGTCGCAGTGAATGAAGTCAGCGGGTGACAATTCAGATACTGATGTGATATCCACAACGTTGTTCCACAGCCTTGTTCCAAGTGTTCAAGAAAAGTTGCTGGCTTCTTTCAACGCTCTGCTTTTATAAGCCTTGTAACAAGATTAGAGTTTTTTAAAAAAAGTAATCTTAATCTCATTTTAATACGGGTTCAGACAAGGCTGGCTAGTTTAATAAATACGAGATTATGCTGCACAGGATTTATGAAATGCCTAATGAACTTACACGCAAAGATGAGTCTTCTATTTTTTTACTTTAATAACGAACCGCAACAAATGGTTTAATTTTTTCATTCTATTAAGTGACACTGGTCCACTGATCATAATGACTGTAATGAAAGTATCGTCATTTTACATTGTGATGCCGTCAGCGGAGCAGCCATGCATGGACCGGGAAAATGAAGCACCACCTAATACAAGCCCACTGTGAAACAACGTATGGTTTGTGAAAAAAAAGCAATTAACAAAAAAATACTTTTATATCATTTTATGGTACGTCTTGATAAGCTGAGATCCTTGATAAGTAGAAAATCAGATGTAACTTTGAAAACGAAACTAAATATTATCCCGACACAACGTATTGTTATTTTCTATGCGTCTGCTACATGTTGTTTTTGAAAGTGATTTCAGGACAAACAGGGATGACTGTTACCACACAGCTTCCAGACAATCTCACGAAATGTACAAACCAAAGAACACTTGACAAAGTTTCCCTTGGTTCAAATACAAAAGTGCGTCTACTTTATTGAGTGCACCAAATCATTTTCTTTAAACAGTATGATTGCTTATGACATCAAAAACCTATTTCTTTTTTGTGTTAGGACAAACTATCTCCGGCAGAAGAAAATACCGATTAGAACATCTGTCAAGTGAGCATCTCAGAGGCAGGACTATGGTCCCTCGATGACCTAACGCTTTGTTCAGAAATGCCATTCGGTTGGACAGTGACTTTCTGAAACAGTAGTTCTTGACCTTTTTTGCATATCTTACTCTTTTATCGGACAAGATTACCAAATTTACCCCCATTACACTCAATGGTGCTAATTTACTGAAAGTACGAAATTAACAAACTTTTACAGTTTCAAATGATTTATAAAAATTTACATTGGCTGAAATTTATTGTTCAGTAAATTTACCCCCTTGGAAGATGAAATTTACCACCAGGAGTAAATTTACCCCAGGTTAAGAATCACTGTTCTAAAGGATTGTGATGTGTGTACACTGGGACGATTCGACCAAAAGCATATTGAAAAACTTTCAAACGCACATTGCCTACTAACGCTAAACACTCCTTTTCAATCTGTTCATACCGTTTTTCTGATGATGTCATTGGTCGTGATGCGAATACAACTGGTTGGCCATTTTGCAACAACGCAGGTCTTTGAAACCATGTAAATTTGCATTGCATTTCATTGTGAGCTGTTTTGTGGAGTCGTAAAACTTCAGAACAGGAGTTTTCGCCACACATTATTTGATCTCTTTGAACGCGTGGACATGCTTCGGCACACATTGCCAAATTGCTCATGTGTTCATGATCTATGCAGCGGTTCGCATATCTGAGAAACACTGAGCCAGAACCAGGAAATATAGTTTGTGAACAGGGAACAGGTTTATTAATGCTTGCAGATAAGCTGTTTAACAAGAATGCATGTGCGGATTACATAAATATCATGTCCACATTTTTTGTTTAAATTATTTTCCTTCGTGAAAGATACTAGAAAGTTGGAAGCAGGCAGGTTGCGCTTACACCGTCCTATCATACCGTTACCTCATGCCAAAACCAAATGTACCATGCGTGACAAAGACCGTGAGAATGGCAACGCCACAGTATATGTTGTCATGCGCAGCACAGTACTGTTTTGATAGTAAACTGAAGATGTCGACTTCCGCAGTAGCGTCATGCGCAAAAGAAATTTACTTTCCAGTTTGTCGTCTAGCATGTTGTACAGCACGATTGGTGGCGCTGAAGCACTTGTTTAAGACTCAGCTCATCTTCTCTAAGCAGTACGAGTCATGCGCCATTACCAATAATGACAATACTACAGCCGATCTTTCGCAAGATCGTGTCGCAAGTCACCGCAGCTGCAAGTTTCTCTCAATATTCCTAACTTGGTCACATATCGTGCAACACTCTCACGGGGTTCGTGCTTGGGTTGGCCAAAAACACAGCGTTCGTACGTGACATTTATCATTGGTTAAAAATGGGCTTTTGGTGTCTTTTGCATTTTTGACAAAAATACGTTTTGTCACTTTCAGTAAATGGTAACTTTTGGTATGTACGAAAGGCATCGTTTCCTAAAACCTAACAAAACTTATGATGCGCAATAGGCTACCAACAGCGGTATTCATGGCCTTAGCAATCTCACAATTTTTCCTTTGTTCTAGGAAACGATTGTCAGTTCTCAGCCACATTGCCTTTTGTATTAATCGGGGCTGGAGGTGGAATATTTACTGAAGGACTTGCCATTTTGTTTCGTCTTCTGTTTTAATGGATTGCTCTGTGCACTCCTGACACCATGTTTCACGCAGACCGTATTGAATTATCAAATCAAACAACACTTTTCACAAGCACACATTAACACAGAATTGAGTGGTACACGCGCTTATCGTGCGCTCCCATCCAAAAACACACGGCAATGTCTTCACATAATAACTTTTGTGGCTTCACAATGACGTCATGGATGAACATTCACAAAATCATTTTATAACTTTGCAATTACACGCACTAAATCCACTGATAAATTTGGAACGTTTTGATTCCAGTTGAGAGGAAAAGGCAACTGTTTCGCTGCTGGAGCTTTTTCGTTTTTGTTTTTTCTATGTACAAGTTTTTTAGACAGTCCAGATGCTGTTTCTGCAATGCTGCACATGTTGTTTCATCTTACTTTATTCTCACATATTGTAACGTAAACATTGCAACACATGGTGCAAAAGACATTGTTACAGTAATTTTATTGTTTCAAACTGTAACAATTTTTCAGCTCTAGGTTTCATTCGCTTTTCACCGCTAGTTTAAAGTTGCGTTTCAAAATTTGTATATTAGACTTCTTTAAACATGACATTTGCTGGTGAGAAAAGTTGTGAAATTAGCTATTTTCCTTTAGGCTTATTTAATTTTATTCAAATGTTTTATTTCTTTATTTGTGTACTGCAATAAAAGTGTCCCTAACATGATAAATGAATAATAAAAAGTACAGTTTTGTGCGGATGATTTTCTTCAAAACGAACATGCACTGTTGCTGTTAATACAGATGATCGCCATTAAAAAAACAACTTGAAAAGCATTTTTGCACCAACTTGATCAGTTTGTGCAAGAGTGTAAATTCAGCCTGCCACAGGCATCCTAACTTTTGCTACCATGCGCATCCTACTTCCATGAGACGCATTTAATTCCTAACAAGCAAACGTTTCTAATGGACCAATCAAAAGAGTTACTGTTTTCACATCATGCAAAACAAACTTGTAGGCAATTAATCTGAAAAACAGTGAACTTGGAATTTGCCTCCACCCAAATGATATTCATATTTGCAATCACTAAACTTTGAAACAGTGTTGGTCACGATTAGATTTCTTGTATACCAGCACTTTTTTCATCTCCCTCCTCTATTTACGGGCGATTGCACTGCTGGGTCGCAACAAACTAACGCCTGATGGGGGACAATAGCGTTTTATTTTTCAAACAAACAATTCTTACCCAAGCTTCAAACGATTTACGTAATGAATCGCGTGAAAATAGATTTGCGATAGTAAAAATTATTTAAATATTTTTGTTAGTGTAAATGACAAAGTTTGATGTGATAAATCCTTCCACCCTTTTACCTAGGTTTGGTGAAAATGGAAGAAAAGGTCATTTCAAGTACTTTTATGTAGGGTCTACATTACAGCTATCTGCACTTTTGACATTCAGCTTCAATCAAGTTAAAAAGGTTTGCGAAGCATCTAACTTTTCTACAACGGACAGCCAAAGTTTTTCGGTTAATTTTGCTCATCACTACTTTTGATGCTAAACTGCTTAGTACTGACGTCACTGCTTAGTACTGCTACGCTAATATTATCAAAATATGGGCAATCAATCAAAGTTTTAGTGCTCTACTTTTTATGAAGTGAGGAAGTTTTGAATTTAAATTTATTCACAGAATAGTTGTCGTCATGTTCTTGTTTTGTTTCAATAAAAAACGCAAAAACTTTTTGCTTGACAGAAAAACGCACATATCAGGAACAAAACAAAGTTTTGATTTAAGTGCTGAACTCTTAACATTACGTGTGTTTCTATAACAATAAAAATAAACTTTCATAACACGCATCGGTTGTTTTCTGTGTACAAAAGTTTCAGACATTACAGAAAACAAAACAGCGTTAGCGGTTTTGCAAGAACGCATAGCGTTGATAAAAGATGCAATGACGCTTTTCAGCGTAAATATTTATCACTGGCAGTGCATTTACGTCACGTAAACACATGCGACACTCACAGCAGGAAATTGGTCTAAGTTCGCAGAAGTGCGAGTCATAGCACGTCACTCAAATCCGTTTTCGGCTTATGCCTACCCGCATTTCAAGACACACACGTTAATCACGAAAAGTTTGTTAACTGATGATATGAAAGACATACGGGTACGCTTTTCGCAACATCAGCATGTCGCGCATTACGGAGTTTTCAGAATTTATCCTGAAATGTATCACCGCAAACTTTTGCATAAACGGCCCTGACTAGTTTTGCCAAGATGGCGGTCCGCCAGACGAAAGACGTAGGAACTGTAAACGAATGGCCCGCGTTATACAATTGTGATTGTGATGGCATGTGTGAAAGCACTTTATCCAAGCTTGTACAGAGACACTGGGAGGATATCTTTTAAATGAACCCTGGAGAAGCATTCCCTAGGCAAAACAAAGACTCGCAAAATCATTGTGGAAATGAACAAAATTGGCCCCAACATGGCAACCAATTATCTACACAAACGGACAGAACTGTAACCGGTGAACATTACTCTCTTCGATTGCCAAGCATTATTGTGCATTGCGTCCTGCAGTCGATTACTGTTGTGCTAATTGAGACGTTTTTTTTCAGAATATTTACCAATGACCATGGCGGGATTAAGGGTATTTTTAGGCCTATGGCTGTTTCATAGAGAAGAACCTATAATTTTGCAAACTAAGCTACAAAAGGTAACAGAAATACATTCTCGAAAAAATGAAATATTTACTGCAAAACGACGTAAGCATAACATAACAATATCTAATTCTGCAAGTATTTGTAATAAAAACAATAAATCAAAAAAACATTGAAGCACAAATTTTTCCTGGGCCTAAGGCTACAGCCTCGGTAACGTAATGGCTAACCCGGCATTGCCACTGACATAATTTGTATGACCGCATCAGAAACGTCTGGTGGACATATCCGACAGGCACGCACTTCAGCTTTTGCCCACGATGGTTTGGCATAATGTTTCGCCAAGTCTGCATAGCTCACAAGACCGGGAATTACAATTCCATGACGTTAATCATTGTATAACTATGGAAGATGATTTTGGGTTTTTCACTAAATATGTGCAAATCCCACAATGGAAGGGTTCATTATCACAACATCCAAACTTTAAGTCAAATTCATATTCGAAGAGGCAATGAAATTGAGGCAAATCAATCAAAAGAAAGAAAATTACATCACCAGTCTAATTTCCTTTGGACATGACAAATGACAAGTTAGCATGAAAATAGTAAGAAAGACTTAATATTTGACAAGAAAGATGACCCGAGGTTTGGGCTACAAAATTTCCCCACCCGATAAATATGTCGAAGAACGATAAGTGCTTAAATACAAAAGCGTAGGTTGCTTAAAAGAAGGCTACCAACAGTTGGTGAAAAAGCACCCAATTGCAAGCATCATGTTTCGATAAAGACAAAAAGACACTCCGGGGGATTTTTTGGCAGAAACCAAACAGAACCATCTTCCACCGTATACCGTAGAAACATGATAGTGCAAAACATAGCCTCTCTTTTTCAAGTGTACTGTAGTTGCTGCTTGACTGCGCTTGCAATATACTCAACGCAGGTCATCTCCTACGCAAGTGTGCCAGCAGCAACGTCTTCCTGTGGTACCCTCTGATATTGACGTAATGGCTATGAAATTTGCGCAAACGGTCTGTCCAACGCTATCATTCGAGCATTTGCTACAACGAAATGCGCGAAATTAAACCAATCGCACATCTGTCGCCCGTGCGCATGGCCAGGCCCCGCGCGCTTGATTTAGACAGACGGGCCCGTTCGAAACTTTCATGACAGTTTTCGCTGTCAGCAATCCACGTGTAGAGGCCTCACGTTACGTACCTGTGGAGGCGAATAGGGCTGTACAGAGTGTTACTGCTGTAGGAGACTTGAACGCAATGCGGAAACGTCAATCTCACCATAAACGGATAATTGGAAATTGGAATATCGCTTCATTGGTGGGAAAAGAGAAGGAATTGTTCGAGGAAGCCAATCGGTAATCCATGGATGTTGTTGGAATTCGTCGATTGAGAGTAGTGGTTCTAACAGTATAGAGGTGGGCGATGGGTGGAAACCAGTGGTGTAACTAGTGGTTTGAGCCAGGGGGGGGAAACTTTGCTGAAGGTGGCCCATTAGACACCGTTTGGGTATGCAATAATTAGTTCCCAAAAACTCACATACGTTGCGTGTATACGGGTTTTGTCTTCGTTTGTTCGCGCCACATATGTGGATGTAAGTCTTCGCCCACACCCTGTTCGTGGTGCATCGTACATTCAACGACAAGCTAACCGAGAGGCTGCAGCAAAGGTACTTGAATTGCACAAACATGATTATTTATAGAGCAGTGCAAAGCAGATATTAGATTATAAACACAAACAATACAGGCATGGGCGTCCTCAGAAATTTTTTTCAGCAATAGTCAAAGTCGAAATTTTTCTTATCCTTTTCAGGTTGCTGACGTTACAATGCAGTGGACGATCACATAACGCTTTCACCTTTCTCCACCCAGGCCTTACGAGAGGGAGGTACGAGAGGTACATCGTACCGGGTCCAAGAGGTGCTGGTGCCTGGGAGGATGAAAGTACCCATTATAAATTTTTCTGTAATCAAACCCAAAATTACTTGTGTATAAGCTAGTTGACAGAGTCACAATTTAATATATTTCTAAGTCTTAGCGAGGCAGCTGTTTTTATCTATTCTGGTTACTATGGAAACAAGCTATAAGCTACAAGTTTTAACGAGAAACCCAGAAGCTAGAGGGCCCTGTATCGTTCTTCGTACCCTCAGGTAAAATTTCTCTCAAAGGCACTGTCTACACCACAAAGAAAATGCCCCATGTTACGGCAACAGTCCCAAGAAATGCGCTTCGTTTGCAGCAATGTTTCCTTTCGCACCGTATTAAACTACGTGACTTACTGCTATTAGCAGTTTTTGTCTCACTGCATTACCTGCCAC
>Ga0210059_1000511_pt1 | contig 50051 bp, 40 predicted proteins | sample Ectturendosymbi2_FD_188042 | JGI IMG/M metagenome (GOLD analysis project Ga0210059, IMG submission 188042) | Ecteinascidia turbinata endosymbiont from Florida, USA - Sample 2 (SPAdes) (version 2) | ecosystem: Host-associated > Tunicates > Ascidians > Unclassified | place: Key West, Florida...
CCATGCCAACAGAGGCTTGGGGCTCACTACCCTCCCACCATGCCAACAGAGGCTTGGGGCTCACTACCCTCCCACCATGCCAACAGAGGCTTGGGGCTTACTACCCTCCCACCATGCCAGAGGTATTAAACTCAAGCTTTCAGGCAAGCAGTCAAGAAACGATTGAGCCAGTCATTTGAAGCAGGGTCTCAAGCACGCGGCCCGCGATGCTTTTTGGTAATTTTTTAACAATTAACATTTATGTTGTTGCCAAGTGCCTCGAAAAGAGACGCTGCGAAATAATTGAACCAAAGGTGGGTCATAACCCAGTGCGGTTTTCGTCGCGGCCGTAGCACTACAGACCAAATTTTCACTCTCCAGCAAATTTTCGAGAAATCTTGGTAGTATGGTAAAGACGTCAACACATATTATGTTGACCTCGAGGAAGTAAATGACCGGGTTCCTCGTGAAAAGCTTTGGGGAGTGTTGCGGGTGTTCAGTGTTGACGGCCGTCTGTTACTGGCCGTGAAGTCACTGTATTCCTGCTCAGAGGTTGGTGTCCGTGTCGGGGGAGTTAAATCACAAACGTTCACCGTTGGTGTTGGACTCCGACAAAGTTGTGGGTTGTCAGCACTCCTCTTCATGGTCTGCACGAATTGGATAGACAGTCACAGCCGACGAGGGTGTCACAGTTGGGAGCTGAAGGATCAACCGTTGACTTTTTTCAGACGATTCGGTGCTGTTAGTATCTTCTCCACAGGGTCTGCACCATGCACTCGATCACTTGTCTGCTGCGAGCGGTCGTGCCGGAATGAAAATTACCACTAAAAGCCCGAGGTATCATGTCTCTCCAGAAACCCAGGGCCAGGGGTCGGATCCAGCCAGTAAGGTTGGGGAGGGGGAGACGATTTCAGTAATATTTGGCAGTCAAGTCTCATTACAGGTTCACCATTGTAAGGGAGATGACGTGTACTTCACATCACTGCTGTGACAAAGCAATGGACGGTAAAATAGCCTTATATCGCGAATGCTTTTTTTCCGAAAAAAAAAATTCTTTGAGAGACGGTATCCCAAACAAAACACCGTTGTTCGCCTAAAACGAAAAGTTTTGGTCCCCCTCAAAATTTTGGACTGGCTACGTCACTGATCACAAAACTGGAGTTTTCAAACACAGCAAAGCTATCAGCAGTTATTGAATCGGTCTTTGTTCCGATCCTCACCTAGTCATGAATCTTGGGTAATGACTGAAAGAATGTTATCCCAAGTACAACCGGCAGAGATGGACTTCTGCGAAGAGTCCACGGCGTGACAAAGTGCGCAGCTGTGAAATTCCTAAAGCGTTGAATGTCGAACCACTTCTCCAAATGGAGAGGAACCTTATTTCTGCCAACGTTGGTTCGGCCATATGTTCAGAATGCTCCATGAAGGACTGGCGAGGCAAGTCCTGCTGGCTAAGCACACGGGAAAGCGGCCCAGAGGACCAGGTAGAGTTTCCAAAGACCAGGTAGAGTGACTACATCTCCAACCTTGCTTGGTCTCGTTTTGGTGTTGAGCAGAACTATCTCAAATTGCAGAACTATCTTAAATTGCTGTCGACCATGAGGTATTTCAAGTCCTCCTAGGGCTGCTGCCCCGCGACCATCCTTGGAGGAAGAAGGCATGAAAATGAATGAAATGAATAACATTTACGTTATTTAGTTTTGTTCATCGGTATCAAGCGCTCAGCTGACGAGTGACTATGTTCCTTGGACGGCTAGAATTGATTAATACGAACGTTGAGACGGCTACAAATGATTTGCTTATAATTCATGATGCCTTTCGCAGGAAATTATATGTGAAAACTGTTTCTGGTAAGTTCAGGTACTGCCACTGTTGCATCAGCGTCATAATGCGGTCCGCGGGTTACCTTATACGTCCTGCAACTGACTCAATTATAAAAAACTGAAATGATGACGCAACTGATGCCAGTAACTGCAGACCTATTTCTCTAGTGCAGAGGTTCCCAACCTGGGGTACATGTACCCCCAGGAGTACATTTATCTATCTGAAGGGGTACATTTAGGGTTAGCAATAGAAGAAAAAATATATTTACAAAAAATATATTTCGGTTTCTTTACAAATATTTGTACGTATATCAGTGAATATTATATAAAAATCATATGTTTATTGCTAAATGTATCCATGACTTATCATGATGAAATATTCTGTCACAAGAAATTCTAGGGGTACATGTTTATCTGCCGAAATGCTGAAGGGGCACATGTTTATCTGTTGAAATGCTGAAGGGGTAACATGGCAGGAGAAATATGGGAGCCCCTGCTCCTATAATATGGCTTACGGCGTACTATTTTTCTCTACCGTTGTTAGTCATTTCACCAGGAGTTAGTTTTTAGTTGGAGAAATTTTTCAGCCATTAGCATCAACTAGTTAGATGTTTCAGTCATTTATTTATTTGAGTAAATATCTTTTTAATTTTTGAGTAAACACTTATTTCACGATTCACAGTTTTTTTTGTCGTCACTAGTATTCTTGACGTCAGTCAGTTTGTTAAGATGTTATGATTTATGAGCTTGTATTACGAAATTTCGATTGTAGTTTTGAGTTTGCTTTTTCTCTGCTGTTACTTCAGCCTTTCAGCTTTTCACCCGTAAGCTTTGCTTGCAATTTTCAGGACTGGGGATGCGTAATTTTACGTGAAATCGATTTCCTATTAAAAATTTGCTGATTGATTCCTTGCTTACACCCATCGTGGAAAGTCACTCGCAGCGGAAACAGTCAGAGTTTGACCAGAGGCGAAGATAACATGGATCCATGTGAAAATAAGTGAAGCAATCAGCATCTTATCGATGTTTCACAAATACTGATGTGAACTACGAATAAAGCAAAGTTCCAAGCAGAGCTGACCACACCAAGGGCTTCAAAAATAGCTACGGTCGTGCTGCTTCCTGTCGGAACTTATTCTAACCTCGCAAAGCGAACTTTAATTGGCAGTTTGCGGCCAGCAGTGCTTGTTATGATCTCGGCCCGAATTGCTTGTTTCGGCATCAATACAAATATTAAGAGCAGATCGCATGTGTCAGATATCGACATTGCATGGTGTTGCGCGGGATTTTTTAGTTACTTCTTGATTTATAAAACGTTATGAATCGAAACAACAGACATGGATGAGTTGGGTTGGATATCTGACAGAAGTAGCGTTCAAACCAAATCACTGCAACATGCGTTCTCCACAGCAGTTTTAGGCAAGGTGAACTGAAGCTCTTGCCGATGGTTTTCGCGACAAACAGACAGGCCAGCTAAAAAAGAGATATTGAGTTGAGAAGCAGGACGTTGGCAGCATCCTTCATCCGCAACAGCAGCGGCGTTTGCTCATTCCGCGAGTAACATGTCATTCACCACCACCACCGCCCTGAGGCGTGTTGGAAGATACTGGTCGGTATAATTAGCGCTGAGTATTGGTCAATGACCGGCCTGCTCCATCCCATAACATGGTGATTAACCGCGGGATTGGTGGAACACGCGACATTGTTGCCACAAATTAGACGAACCTTCAATCATGTTCCAAGTGGAGGTAGCTAGTTAACATTATTAAAACTCGTCTCGCTAGAAGTTAAACACCGGCCACACCTTCTGGCGATGGTTATAAGGATTAAATTGAAGCCCACACATTGCATGGCTACCTAGTCCAGGCGCGACCTTTCTCAGGAAGGAAAGAAACAGTTTATAATCTCAGCAAGAGTAACACAAGTCGCTAACTGCCTCTACAAGGGAAGTCCACATCTACCAGCAAAATATTTGCGATTGCGGTGTTAACGAAACCTTCGCGTCGATAAAGTCGCGTTGTTCAAGACAATTCGTAGTTGACCGACGACTACGCAGCATTCACAAGCAGAGTGGAACCAAGCTGGCTGAGTAGGGGCTGATGTAGGACATCAGGTCAGGACAGCAGATAAGTTCAGTTCCTCAAGAACGTGACCAAAGAGCTCAAACACAAAACTTCTATTTCGATCCATCGCTTCAACGACTGTTTCTGAGAAAACAAAAAACTCGAGATCTTGGCTGGTTGTGGTCACGAAGTACAAATGTTTTAACAGTGAGAGTTAAAGAGTCCCAAGAAACAGAGAACAGCTGCAATGACGTTATACTCTTTTGTTAAAATGGAGCAGATGACCTGGTGTTGAAACAGATAACATGCCGGTTGGAAAATTATCAAAATAGCTATTTTATTTTACATTGAATAGTCTCGAAAGAAAGTACCTGTTATGAGTTGGTGAACTTTAAAAAATCTTCTCTTTCAAGAAGACATTAAGACTTTGTTGGTGCGTTATATGCGCGGAACCATAGTCGTAGGTAGAGTTATTCAACGTTATTATAATTTATCTTTTAGGTATAGACCCCAGCCTACATTGCCTTGTTTAGACTTTCTTTGGTTTGGACAATGATGAAGGTAAATAACTCTTTTTCACTCGTATCTGGTCCGTGCAATAAATTTATATTCACAACCGTTCATGACGTATGCATTCGAGCTTTGCTTCTGTTATTCGTCAAAATCGAGCTTTGTCTACATTATGTCGCCATCATCGAGCATCGGCGAAAACGCTACACAAGTGAAATTACTGCAACAGGACTATGTTGAAAATTTATCCACTGGGCAAAAAATATTTCCTTCAAATATAAAGGAATAGCGCTGAAGGGTGAGGCGCTAAACTGTACTTGTCCGGGTTTATGGGGTCGGTCCAGAAAGATTCAGCCCCTGCATGGAGTTCAAACATAAACAGCAAGAAACCTTGTAGAAGAAGAAACACACATAGTAAAACGTAAACGCACATTAAGTGCCTATGTTTCCATCAAAATCCCCAAGAAACACTTTTGAACAGATCTGGCAGATGAGCCAAACAAAGTAAGTCAAGCCGCACAATCGTGCGTAGCTGCGAAGCATCATCGCAGTCACTTAATGAGCGGCTTGACACGTGTGCCAGATACTATAGGAAACGACCGGTTTTAACGGCGAAATCGTTCGAAGAACTTAATTTTACATTCCAGACCGGTTACAGCGGTGTCTTGTCGGGTCAGCGACAGCACTCAGCCTTTGCATTTCACTGTCACCGACGTTAGATCATTTCCAATCAATTAATTTGTCAGGAACCTGCACGTTTCTTAGAAAAATCATTCCAACAAGGTTTGTATTTGATGAGAGCTGATGATGCCTGTGCTGAGTCACAGGCGAAATATGTGCTGAGTCACAGGCGAAATATGTGCTCTGTTTCGTGGCTGTGAAAGTATTCCTTTCGATGGACAGTGTTCCAAAGAAGGTTTTGTTTAAGCGGAGATGGGCGCCTCAAACCACCTGTGATACTCTGAAAGGAGTGAAAAAATCGAGTACAAACGAAATTGAACTGATCTTTCTTGAGCTAAACTTTCAGTAATTTCAAATCGCAAAGGTCGAACATTGGAATGGTGCCAACGTCACTTGTATAGCTCATGGTAGTTATTTAGATGCGACACAAACGAGTGTGACAGAGACTCGCTATGTTTATTTTCACGAACTCGTGTTTCGAAAAAGTAAATCAAATGCTGCAGAATAACTTGGTCTTGCAACGCTAAAGGAGCTTACGGCCGATCCGAATGTTGGAATATTTTGCGACAAGCACTACTGCACCAGGTCATGCACTATTGCACATGGCCATGCACTACAGCACATGGTCATGCACTACTACCTTTTGCAGGTGACCGTTGCAATGTTGGTCGTTCTCTCAATGGCCGGCGTGGGTGAGTTCTGTACGATCACTACGGTGGACACAGATCTGACTACTGTGGAACGAAGCGTTATGTCGGATGGATGGTACGACATTCTGGTCAAGACTAAGCAAAACAGGCTGGTGAGACACGTCTTGCTCTTACTCAGTGTAGTGTAAGGCCATTGATTGCGTCACATGACAGGCAGTCGGAAAACTTGGTCATCGTTGAACGGTACGTGGTAATGTGATGTTAACTGGCGCGGAACCTGACGTCACAAACCTTGTGCATTGCCACAAACTTTGCGCGAATTTGCTTTGAAACATAACATTAAAGCAGAAGCTCTCACTCAGTACTGACTAGCTTTCTGCAATTTGCTTATCCATGCTACCTGGAAGTATGCGCAAAGAAGTGCACCGTCCATCGCGGAATACGTTCACAACGGAAACTTAAGGCTGACTGAGATTTGCGATGAAATTTTAGCGTACAAGCCATCACGAAATCGACTGCTGATCTTCAATCGTTGTTCCGCATCGAGATTCAGTCATAAGCTCAATGTGCAGTGGGCGGGAACTGAATTGACAAACACACAGCCTTGCTTCAAACTCTCCTGTAAGTTCTATATTTAGTCGGTTGTTCTTTGCAGACGATCAGCAAATTGAAGTACACCTGTATCCTGAGGCCTTACCTCAAATCTTGCATCCTGCTCCTCACCAACCCCGACAAGCTACGGCAACTATCGCAAGAGAACGGCCACACTCTGCAGCTGGATCTTTCCCTGACAACCAGCTCCTCTACACTCGCATTAACAACAACAGCGCAAAGGAAGAAGCGATCCTTGGATGCGACCCATTCCCGCAGAAAGCGAGCGGTCCCAGGCAACCCGTGCGCGGATGACGCTGCGCAGAACCTCGTCTACTTCTACGCGAAGGACAGTCTGACAGGGTTGGTGGTCGAACTGCTGCAAGACCCAGGTGAGCATTTCTTTAAACAATTCCTGCCCTGACCTCGCTACACGTGGCTGTCAACCATTACTCTGTTTTGCAGGAACCAACGCTTATCAGTATTTCCCAACCAAGGCGTGCATATCCGCATCATACATGGGAATGTCCTGCACTCTGCAAGAAATAGAATACTTCGCTGTGGTCTACACCGGAAACGGAAGTGAAGTTGCCACAAGGCAGGTGAAGATACCGACAGTCTGTGGGATCCACGCACTTGCTTGAACCAACCATGCGAAGAACGTCACTGACGCATGACGCGGAACATGCAACCAATCAGCAATTTTACTCGAAGCGGGATCTCATGGGAAGGACATTCAAATGCAAAGAACAATGAACTGCATTAAATTTCATAACCACGTGACTTTTGCTGGCCAATCACCATTCACATTTTTACAATGATGTTGACAGTCAAGGGTTGCTGGCAACAAAACACCGATTATGAAAGAATGGACAAAAAGTTTCGATATTTTTTACACTTAATAATTTTTTACGTCGGTCAAGAGATTCGCGGTAACGAAGAACTTTTCCTTCGATCTTTTTCAAAACAATATGTGAAGCCTACTTTACCCTTATTGTAGAACCAACCAACAGGATAATAATGGCACAATATTTGGCTCAACTGTTGTAAAATTTAAAAACGACACCGACGTTTCAGCGAAGTAACAGTAACAGGGCGAATGGCAACGAGAACAGGAGAGCTGTAGAATTCACCGAACGCCCCTGACTGCATGACGTAGTCACGACATCTAGAAATGCGAGAGGCGATAACGGAGAGAAGGGTGTGAAATGAAAGAAGGTAAGAGCGGAAAAGACATATTTTGAATTGTTTGATATAACTGATGTTTTTTGCGTGTCTTAAAGGATCTTTTTGTCCCGCCAATATACTTCTGTTTACAGTCCCCACACCGTATGCACCACACCGCGGGGTTGGATAATATCTTTACAATTTCGTGGCATGTTAACTACGTTTGGATAGATTTAATTTTTGTGGTTCTTGAGCATTTTTGAAGTTTTTCAGTAAAGCCACGATGTTATGGTAACGCCACTGAAGACCAGCTCTCCATTAGTTTCTAATTTTTCACCGAACTTAGCGAACAAACCGTCAATGTGGGAGGATACCTATTGTTCTTGATGGCGTGATGAATACCTTTCTTCGCTGCTTGGTAGTTGCTTTCATTTGATATCAAAAGTTTTGCTCTACGTAGCAATGTCTATGTAACCGCTTGTTTGTGCTGTAAATGAAGGTCTGAACGAAAGTTCAAGTGTATTTGTGTGTTCGTTTTCTGTAAACAATGTAGTCTCATCTAAACCACCAGTGCAATCACGGGTTAGTTTAACGTCAATAAAAGTCTAAACTTTATCACTTTCTATTCCTTGTATGAATCGAACAGTGCATTCAATGGTGTTCAACATACTACTGCAAATACTTTTGTCTGATCAACAACGAATGTATCGCTTACACAGCGTTTCCAAACTTTAGGTGTTTGGTGGAATTATGTCATTGCATTTTTTCACTGCCTGACGAATGACATCGGCTGACTCATACCTGATCCAAATATCTGTTTGAATTATTTTTCTCGGGATGTAAAATACGATGATTGCATATAAACACTCAGTCCCTCGCAGACGTCTTGTATAAACAAATTGGAACGTTCTCGAAAGTCGCCGCAGTTCTTGGATTCTTCTGCTGCTAGATTTGTTGGTACATTCGTGTAAACAATGACACGACATCAAAAGACACCAGAATGTCATCATCTTCTAGTCATATGTTGCTAATACGGTTAACGAAATCAGTTGAATCACGTGACATATGGAATTCGGTGTTGCCAGCCGGTGGTGACAAAAGATTAGCAATCTTTTTAGACAAGGCACAGGTGGGAACCAATCACAGACACAATAGGGCGTAGCAGAATATGAGGTTTGTGAACTTTAGGATGGTGGTTCTGGTATAACCTTGGTGTAGTGGCGTCGGAGCTCTTTCAAGGTGAAGCATTCACCTTCTGTGTGACTTTGTGGTTATCCAAAGCCTTGAAATGCACTTGTTCTACAATTTTTGTATTCGGATCTCTTTTAAAATATTCATGTTTCATCATTTTTTGGCATTTCCTACAGTTTCTCGCCACAATCCTGTTTGTTCATGATAACTGCCCTGTTCCCTTTATCGACCTTCACGAATAGTATATTTGAAAACTGACCAAGTTCTTGATTGCTTGCAACACTTACGGCCACAATAGGGATGTGCATTATGGAACATTTAGAGGTTTTGGAATATTCCGGAATTTTTATTTCGAATCCAGTATATCGAATCCTATGCCGGAATAACTGTGACTTGTGAAGCGCTATGCATCGGTGTACACCTCCCGTCATACACCTGACCCACTGCTTCAGCTGAAGACATTTACTGTTTCCGGTTGTCTACTTTAATTGCTACCGCCGTAATTTGGAACTGCCAATTACTTGCATTGCACGATCACTGGTAGAGACAATTGTCGTAAGTTTCTTGCCCATAGAAACGTGGAAATTTTCGTTGGAAAAGACCAAACACAAAAAAGTTACTGTGTGTTACGCAACAACTGATTGTACCTTGCAGAGACGACTTCGGCTAATTGCATATCGGTTAAACGCATAAACCACTTCATGGCATTGGATTCTGGAATCCCAAACCAAAGCCACTCACACGTGAAGAAAATAGTCCGGTTAATCGCATAAACCAAATATTCGCATAAAAATGTCGTTTTCATTTGTAGATTAGGATCACTCAATCGCATATTTTACTTCAAAGAAAGGTAAAGTGCACTGCGCTAGTCGCAGACGATAGCTGCGGTGTCATTAATTCGACTGATTTTGTGGGGATGGCCAGAAACGAAATTACCACCATCCGCCGAGATGCTAAAATAATCACCGCACGTTCAACCTCAAGCGGGGAAATGTAGATTCAACTGATTAGACGGCAGCTTTACGAACTAATTGACCTTACAGAACAGGAAAACGAGTTCTAGTGTCAGTAAACCACTTTTATTGTGTTCTTCACTGTCTAGTCACAAGGATAAGCATGCGACAGCATTGAGACATAAACGTGTTAACAACTGCATTGCACAGTCGTAAGCAGTGTTGCCACTAGGGTCAGTCTCGTTAAAATCAGATTGTCGCCTTTTTCAACATCAGATTGTTACATTAGTTTCATACAAGCGAAACCAGTGGTCCTTGAAGTTTTAACGCCTCAATACCCGAAGTCAAATTTTTGTCAACCTGGATACCCCCTTTCAACAGTTTAATAACAAAAAAATGTATGAAACAAAACAGAACTGAATAAGAAATATTCACTAGAGTAAAGAGGAAAAACGTCACTGCAAAGGCTGCATCACGTTCATCAGCGCTAATTTTCTACTTCATTTGGGTACAGTGGTGCTAGATTGCTAGAATGAATGGAATGATTGGGTGTTAACACATTGTTGAACACCCCTATTGAATACCCCCATCGTCTAATCTCAACACCCGCTGAGGGTAGTGAGTCAATACTTTAAGAACCCCTGAGCTAAATACTTCCATCACCAATACCTAACAAAGTGCGATGAACCTCATTGTCCTACAGCAGTGGCTCTACACCGGGGACCACGTCTCCCCAGTGGGGGCGTCAAGAAATTTCCAAGGGAGCGCGAGGTTTTACGCGCTATACAACATGGAAAGTTTGATCAATGAATTTACAAACAAATGCACTTGTTTTTACAACAAAGGACACTTACTTTAAGGGGGCGTAGAAACGGTTACTAGCCACTGTCTTAAAGTGTCGTCACTAAATGGAGAAGTCGGTCGTGCGTAACATAAAATGTTATTCTCAATGCAGTGTATGGAGGGTCTTCAGTTCGGAACGACAACTATACACACATGAGGTTGACTTGAGAGGCTGATGAAAGAAACTTAAAAATTATACTGTATATGAATCCAACATATTTTCAACCTAGATAGAGAAGAAATGTGGAAAACAACAATAGCAGGCCACTCAGCACCAGGTTTGTCACCAAAAACATCAGACATCAGATATTTCTCTCAAAACATCAGGTCTAAAGTGGCAACGCATCGCAAGCGAGCAGAAGAATCATGGCCGCAGGGCAAGTGCAGGAAACGTTGCACGACAGACCCACGACGATTATTACGTCACACACAGAGTGCGCAGTAGAAGATAACATGCCATGCACAGCCCCGCAGTAATTTCGCATTTGCTTTTCAGTTGATGACCGTTGGTCTGATAAACACTGCAGGATTTCAGAATTTAAAATATCAAGATTTTTAGAACATCCAAACATACTTTTATATCCCACAGTTCTAGATATCTCCGTGTTCAGCGTCAAGCTACCAGATATCAACAGTGTCAGGTAGCAACTTGGCATGCATGTGGGCAGAAACAGAGCAAGTTAATATACTCGCGGATATTTGTTTGATACGGATAATCGCATAATCCCATTGACGCATAAAAAAGCTTGGCAAGTATGCGATTAACCGGATTCGTCTGAAAAAAATGTTGTAACATAGGTCTAGCACAGTGGTGCTCAAACCGTGGCCCGCAAGGCCCTCTGGAGTGGCCCGCGAAGCAATTTTCATTGGAAAGAAACCTTAACACTTTAACCATATAAGCGAATTTTTATTGAAGACGTTAAGTGAACCATCAATTGTAATTACATAATAATTACTTTCAGTGCTTAATTTTAATGTAATGGATGCAATTGTGAGCACAATTCTTTAGATACAGCAAAGTTTTCATTCATAAATAAGATTATTAATTCTGGTGGCCCGCGAAGGGTTTCTGAAAGACAAATGTGGTCCACGAGCCAGAAAGTTTGAGCAGCACTGGTTTAGCAGAAGATGTTTGATAAAAACCACAACCGCACAGATGTTTAGAATGCCGATCAACGACCACACGACCTGTTACTCAGCTTGCTGCCTCAGTACGCAGTGCCGTGAGCAAATTTATTTCGAATCTAAATATTTGAAAATACTCTGAATTTTGGATTCGAATACTGAAGGATTCGCATCCATAAGATTCGATATGCATCCCTAGTCGCAAAATGCACTCCATCGAGTTGTCGACACAAAACAGAGGCTGCTTTACTTCAAACAATATCAGCTTCACCTAGGGGTAGTTTCCAAGTTCCACTGAGGCAAGGGTTTGGTGTTTGTTGATTTGCTTGGGTGCCATGGCAACCAGGGGCGTAACGAGGTCAGATGGCGCCCGGGGCAAGAAGCAAGTTTGGCGTCCCCATGTTTGAACCTGAGGTCTATCGGAAGGAAATGTACTGTACAGAAGAAAGTACTTGTGACATTGTTGGGACTTTTCGGCGCCCCCCGCAGTCATTCAGCGCCCTCGTAGTGATTTGGTGCCCCCGTAGTGACTCGGTGCCCGGGGAATTGCGCCCCCTTGACCCCGGCCTTGTTACGCCCCTGGCTACAACAGATTTAAGACAAGTTAAAGTACAGAGATTAGATCTTCGGTGAGCTGCACATTGGATAGAATGACAACTCATCTTTTATCGACATTACAAAATTTGTAGCCAGGGAATAGTTTACTTTCTTTGTGAGCTAAAAGCAATTTCTCGAACTTGTTACTGTGATTCTTGTCTGGGCGGTTTTATAACGCAGCTTGGGTAACAGCAGAGTGTTGAACATTTACGGAAAATACTTCATCAAGCTCTGATTGCGTTCTACATGAGTGACTGCTCAGCTTCTTGCTGCAGAAACGTATTTTGGAGTGTAAGAAAGGTATTCTTAGTCTCAGATTTTGTAAACCAAACTCTTTACTTCCATCAGGAGAATTTACCAAAGGTTTATTCGTAAACTCCGCGTTAAATTCCATTGCTCAAGCAATGATGGTGAAAGCGGAGTTGACTTTTATGTCTCACAACACACGGCCGAACGCTGAGCGCTAACCTTATATCAGCTGCGGCGAACAAAAGTATAACATTTACACTTTCAAAAAAAGTACACTTTGAAACTCCAACAGTTGCTTGGTTTTTCTGGTGTATACCCCAAGCCATTGTGACGTTAGGGGAAGCACCAGCTGTTCGGGACGCAAAGAAGTCAGTCTTGAGAAAAGTAACACAACCTTGACGAGACAAGATCCACCGTGATAGGTAAACATGTTACAATGGTTATTGTAGCAGGGACTTCCCCGGACGACCTGGCGACTTCACGAGGCCAACAAGGCAGACCAGGCCACACGATGTCAAAGACGGGTTGTTTTAGTTTATTAGCGGGGTCAGACACGAAGTTCATGCTGGCCGTGTCCGGCCCAAGGGCGGAGACTGCTGGCCCTGAAATGCAGACCAAGACTATTATCCGATGGAGAAGCTCCGGACAACGTCATGTATAAAAAACGTAGGAGGGCTTCATGCCAACTTTATGTTTGATCCGAACCTTATCAGCGCTACTGACAAAGCAGTGCTTTATGCAGTGGATGTGGACGTCAACGGCCAGACCTCAGGAGCGGGCCTGACATACACTGTCGTTGATGAGTGGCAGTGTAAACACTCCTTATATTCAGAACTCATGAAGTTTCGGAATCAAGCTGCTCGTGATAGAATTGACAAATGAGACTACTTCAATCCTCTGGCAAAATAACCACAATGAGAATTACTGCGTTCCTCAAAGTTCCTCAACACATTGCTTTAAACCAGTGATTCCCAACCGGTGGGTCGCGACCCCAAAGTGGTTCGCAGAGGAGTTTTTGTGGGGTCGTGAACAGCTGCCTCAATAGTTTCCCGAAGTCTCGAATTTTTTATAACTTCGTATATCAACATTTTGTTACATTAGCAAAACCTAAACACGGTCAGATCCTTATGAAGTTCACACTATCTCCATTATAATCCCTATTTGATTTCTCCCATGCAGTTTCGATCGACCTGATTGTAGAATAGATTCCAGCGCGGGGCGGGTTAACTCGCGCGGGTTGCGGGTTACCCGCATTTGCGGGGCGGGCGCGGGATGAGGAATTGTTTGTCTGGGTAATTGAATTTTGAGCCAAAGAACATGAACTTAATCAGCTCAAAAATCGCAAAGCACGTGGATGTACTGAAGTTGTTTACCAACATTGCGCTTAGGACGGTAGGCCTACAGCAATTGTTACATTGTGATGTATGCCTAAAAACCCATTTTTTGTGAAACGTTACCTCAGACCAGTGGTTCTCAAAGTGGTCGATATCGACCCCCAGGGGTCAATTGGACCATACAAGGGGTCGATAAATAGTTACCGGGTCGAATGGGGGTCGCTGAATGGTCCTAAGTTCTAAGCATATTTTCGGATTGTGTACTTATCTTATCATGCATTTCAAGTAAAAAGCACTCAAATTCATTTTGACACATGGTTTCCTTCTATTAGTAACTGTTGGGCAAGGCCACGGGGTCTACACAAAATTGTATACTTTAATTGGGGGTCAACGTGCATGAACAGTTTGAGAACCACTACCTCAGACTCTTGCCGTGTGGTTGGCAAGCAGTGGCGTACACAGAAAATTTCCGAGGGGAGGGTCAATGCATATGCGTAGCCAGGGGAGGGCCAAAGGGGCCATGCCTTCCCCCAAATTTGAAGAAAATATAGTCATTTTGTGCTTTGAGAGGCGTTTTTCTAAACAAAATAGTGTTATTCGCCTAAAATTGAACATTTTGGTATACAGTGTCGAATACTGACAATATACACTGCCGAAAACTGTTTATACATTTTTTATTTTTAGGGTCTGAGGGAAGGGCCATGGCACAGTGGTCACCCCCGTCCGTACGCTAGTGTTGGCAAGTGACCATTTCCATTTTCCAATGCTACCGTCGTACGTGGTCAGGAATAATTCAGTCTAGCAGCCCTTCTAAATGGATAAGACAGCGGTTAACGCACAGCTAGTCACAACTGGACTGAAACCTGTTTTTTATCACCTCAAATCTGTTCACTGCGGAAGATCAGATCTGTGGAAAGTTTTGGTTGCCAATGATAAGAATGAGCAGCTTGATTTCGCTGGTTGTTAGACATGTCTTCAGCCGTAATAACTTTTTGGTAGCTTTCAGACAGATGCAGATTTGGTACGTTTCAGAAAAAGTGCATGGCTGGGCGGGTTGATATGGTCAGCGGGGCGGGGGCGGGTTAGAAGTGTGCGGGTGCAGGGGGGTAAGATTTCTCATACTCCTGGGTGCGCGCAGGTTTAAATTTTCGAGTGCGGGGCGGGAGCGGACAAACAATTTGAACCCGCGCAGGACTCCATTGCAAAAACACGGCAGCACTAAAAAAATTAAGCGCTGGCCAGTGATGTTGAAATTATGTCAGCCTCGTAAACATTTGTCCTGTTGTGAAGATTTTCTCGCTGAAATTCCAACTGAGGTCACCGACATTTTTGTCATTATAGTTCCACAGCCTATTACATTCATTATTTTGTATTCGTCATGGTTCACAGTCATGATTCCAGCACAAAGCAGCGCACAGTTGACAGAGGCGGGTTCTTACCAGTAGGCCTAACAAGTGATAGTGATGTGTTCAAAGTAACTTTCTGACATAGCACAATTTGCGGTTCAAACAAATGGTTGTATCCTAAAGAAACTAATGTTCTTGCATTACCTGCAATGGAAACTCGATGCAACAATCTTGTATTCACTTTTTGAATGAAATGGTTATGTTACTAATGACTTAGCGTATTTGCAACTGCGAAAAGATTCCCAAAAACGTGACTTCTCCTCTGAAAAATCCCTGACGCAGCCCTGATGTGCGATGCAGCAATCATATGATGCGCTATGCAGCAATCACACCCAAACTAACTATGCTCCCTTTTCGTTGTCTGCTTCCATTCGTTTCCACCTATCTCTGTGAGCAGGGGTGGATATTAGGGGAGGTGAACTAGAAACAGCCATTTCGTGTCCGCCTTTTTCAGAGATTCCGCGGGTACACTTTGAGAGTTTTGCACTTAGTTTTTGCCTGGATTTTTCCAGTCATCGACCGGATATATTTTGAAATCACCAAACATATTAACAAATACATTAAGTCAATTCGGTCAGAATGTCCAGCAAGACAAACGACCGAAAGGTCTCAGCGAAAAAAGAAGTTTTTGCATTGTTCTGTTAAAAAACTTACGAACCACTCTAAAGCCACATTTTAATAAGTTCTGAAGCAAGTCGTATGTTTTTAAAAATATAACAACAATTATTTGCAAACGTGCCAAAGGAGGCTCCTCAACAACTATTTTGGGGCACTTTTCTAAGACTTTGCCTCGGCCCCCTAAATTCTAATATCCACCCCTGTCTGTGAGGATGGACTTTCACCCCCTGTCCACATTAACAGTAAAACAAAAGTGAAAGAATGGACTGGACGTTGAGAATGACATCAGATTATTTCTCACTAACACGCCTCCAAGAATTTCAAGACTAGTTACACAACTGCAAGCTCAGTCGTCCCACTGATTAGCATGGGTGCTGTTAGTTATGCATATGAATGTAAGCACACTGAACGTAACATGTAAAATGATGTCTTTTTCATCTTGTCGGTTGTTGTTTGAACACCTTCAGAGTTGCGGTTAATGGCTGGGGCCGAGCGCTTACGTCATGTGTTCGAATGGAGTCGCGGGATGAAAAGGTTGGGAACCACTGCTTTAAACAACTGCAGCAGTGGTTCTGACGTAATTGTCGTGGCAGCTTTCACTGCATACAATATTATTTGATACGGAGAGTCAAAGAAAACCAGGAAAAAACAGCGAAATCGAGATTTTATGTTGTGGCGGTCGATGTGAAAGCGCCATAACCCTGGTATCAACAGGAAAACTGCCAATTGCCCTCCTTTTTCACCATTTTAAGTGTTCGGTAATCAAAACCGCCTTTGATATCAGTAGAAAATGTCTAAAAATTGCTTCATGTAGTTGGGAAATAAGTGATTCATTCAGGTAGAAGGAACAGTTAGTGGCGGTCATCTAATTCGTGTTTTTTGTGAATTAGTAGACAGTTTATTAACTGCCAATGCCTTGTTCTGAACACTTGGAAAAAGCAGATATCTTTGAAGATTTATGATCAACTGGAGAAAATACAAAATCTACAAAAAATACAGTAGAAACCTTTAGTCCAGACGTTCCACCTGACATTACGCAAGAACGAAAGTCTGCTGGGTGCTTATATCCATACCTTGACTTGCTGCATTCATCAAACCCGCGACATTTCGGAAGGCCTTCAAGTACGTTGTCGACTAAACCAGTGGGTGGACAATAAATTTCGCATGGGAGCCGCTTTGAGAAGACCGCGTTTGGTAGAGGGCCATACCTTCTAATTTGATCGCAAAATAAATAAAAACAAACGAATAACGGCATCCAGAAATAGTTTCATTACGATTTTTCTTGCAAATACACTTTATCCAGTGCAAGCAATACAAATGCAACCTCACAAAATATTGAACTAATTTCAGATTTTAATATTTTTCTTGAAAACTTCCGCGGGCCACTGAAAGCGTTGCTGCGGGCCACATGTGGACTAAACCAACGCAACGAAGACTTCTGTTCACCATCTACGAAAGGTTTGAGGCCGAATTCACTCAGACCATGTGCAAGATTGCATTGGCTATACTAAGGGTGGGCAATTAGTGGCCCGCGGGCCACATGTGGCCCGCCACAACGTTTTCTGTGGCCCACGGAAGCATTTAGGAAAAATCATAAAATCTGAAAGTTCCTGTATCTTATCACAGGTAATGTTAATGCTTCGGATAACTTGACCGAGACTTGCTTCTATTTCTACGAGAGCAGCGCTTCTCAACCTGGGTCGCAAAGTTTTTTTAGGGCACGCACAGATTTCGATGTAATGATATGCTTAACTTGTCGTTTTTGTTTTAACACATCAGTTCAAATTCTAAAATTTGGCCATAACAATGAGTCTGCTTCTCGAACCAGCTTGTGTGTTGCATATGTCGTAATTTATTACTTGCAATTTGTAGCGTCGGAGTTGCCAATTCAGATATCACAATATGTTGAAAAATATGATTGGCAATGCATGCATCCGAAGTCGCAACCTGGCGAGCAGATACGTCTTTCCATCGTTAGACCACCGTTGTACATGAATCTGTTAGATACCCTCAGTCCTGCACGTCTATTGTCGAAATCCGAGGAAAAGTAAATCACACAAGCAGTAGGCTACATTGCTCGTGTCAAATGACGCATTTGGAGGTTCTCGTTCTAAAACTGTTGTGGTCTTAATACCAGCAGCTTATTATATGGCGAAGTTGCAGCCAGCAGTCTGGTAAAAACATACTGTATTCTAACTGCAATCGTACTATGATATTTTCAATTCTATTCTTGCTATGAACAAGAAACGCAAATGTTCGGAAGAATGTGCAACGTTGTTTCCAGTGCCGAGTTTGTGAAACCTTCGAAGTTCAAACAGCATTCAGAGCCAAAACCTTCCAACACGCCACAAAACGTTTAGAATTCTGCCGACGCCATGAAGCGAGTTTGAAACGTCAGAGACTTATCTTGCCGGACGTTGTCAGCAAGAACACAGGCTTCATATGAACTCGCGCTTGAAATTTCCCAGGAAAGAACCTCAAACGATTAGAGAAGCGCTTGTGAAACCCTATTTGTTGAGAATAGTATGACTGCTTCTTGGACAAGGTAGTGAGGCAAAAATGAGACGAATATCTTTTTCCAGCGACAAGATTCAAAGGCGCATTTCCGGTATATCGGAAGATGTAAGACCAGATGATAAATGAAACCATAGCATCTGCAATGTTTTGTTTTCATGTGGATGAGTCAACAGATGTTACTTCATGTGCTCAGTTGCTTGTTTTCGTGAGATCGATTCATTCAGGAGACATTAAAGAGGAGCTCCTGTTTTGTGAAGAACAGCAAACTACAAGTGCAGATGCTCTGGAAAAGATAAAAACTTTTTTCGATTGGACAGAGTTGCAGTGGAAATGCGTTTGTGGGATTTGAACTGATGGAGTTTTCTCCTGCAACGGTGGGTCACGTGTTCGCGATGGTGGGTCACGTGATCGCGCTTTCGAAATAAAGTTCAAGAATTTGCTCCTGGCGACAAAGGCACACACCTGTGCCGTTCACCAATGTTCGCTTGCTAGAACTTTACCTGCTCTTCTTCTAATCTGGCTGCATTCCACGATAAAAATTATCATTTACCTCCATCTAATCTGGAAGCCTTTAACCTGTCTGTACTAAGGAACTCTGCAAAGACATGGATTGGACACACGAAGCTTTTCTACTTCACACGTCTGTACACCGTATTGAAAGGAAACTTTCTAAACCGCGTTTTGAGATGAAGGACGAAACAAAGATACGTTCAGAACTGAAAGCAAACCAGTCCTTGTCTCACATTTGTGGAAATATTTGGTTGGAAAGTCTTGCTTATTGGGCAGCATGTTTTTGGAAAATTGAATAACCTTAATCTAAAGCTACAAGGAAAGGTTACAAACATCACCCAGTTTCGCAACGAATCCGCAAGCATTTTATTCGAAGTTACAAAACTGGCGTCTTGAAGTATTGCAATGAAACGTTGCTGTGATTGAGAAATTGTCCAAGTGCTGAGGAAAAAACTGACAAACTTGATGAAAGTTTGAAGACATCTATAAGAGACCACCTTCAATCCCTTGAAATTAAGTTCCAACAATATTTCCCTGAGCTCACGGAGGAAGTCGCTGCACTTGTATAAAATCTCTTCTCTACGCATCTGTTTATAGCGAGTATTCTCGATGAACTACAGGACCAATTTTGTGATCTGAATGACTTCGGAATGATTCCTCAACGCGTGATCTTTTTCGCGAAATGTCACTTTCTCGACTCTGGTGAGCTGTGCGTGAACCACTACCACAACTGTCTTGAACTGACGTTTCGAACAATGCTTCCGTTACCACAGCATTTCTCTGCAAGAGTGTTTTTTCAGCTCTAGTTCGCATCAAAACGAAGGCACGAAATCAAAGGAAAATCAAGGATGATATAAGATTAGCAGTCAGTGTAAAACGTCCCACTACGGCTTTCGAAGTTGGCCATATGGTTGCAAAGTCAACCGTCGCATTGAAAATGTTTGTGAAAACCTATTGCCGTCTGAACTTAAATGTTACGAAATGCGTTTTTGTGGTAATAATGCTGTGAGAGTTCGTTTTTTTTGTGAAAATGCGTTTTGTGGTAATCATAATAGTTGTAATATCATATGTATTGAAAAAAGAGCAGGGAGGTGTTGCAGGTTGTGTGAAAATACCAAAGGGATGACGAGCCGAAAAAGGTTGAGAAACACTGTATTAGAAGGCATGGCCCTCCGCTAAACGCGGCCTTCTCAAAGTGGCCCCGAACCAAATTAATTGCCCACCCTTGGGTTATACCATACCTCGTGAAAAACCAACTACATCCTCCTAAAAATAAAGAAAAGGATTGTGAGATTGCACGGGCCAGCTCCTCTCCGTTTACCATAACATAAAGCATAGTGCCAAAGAAAGCAGCTTGTAGCAAAGTGCCATGTCATGGTTACATGTGAAAGAGCAGCCACCGTCACAGCTTCCTCACAAAGCACCCCAAGTCAGAACATCAAGAAATTGGTATTTCGGAACCTTGTCGCATCCCGCAGGAACTTTGGCTGATGTCATTCTTCTATGACTATGTGGTGAAACACACCAAAGGATTTAGAAAACTCACATGAAATCGACAAAATCAAACCTTACGTGGCTATGTATGCATCCAGCAATTAGTCCCCACAAAATTTACGCAGTCGAATCGATCTGCAGAGTGTTTTACGGGAAATCGATTTCAGGTTTTTGCATCTTCAGTCTCGAAAATTGCAAGCAGGGCTTACGAGTGAAATGGTGAAGAACTACAGCAAGGTATACAGAAAGCATACGCATTGTTGTTTCAAACAAGTTGGCTTCAAGGAAACTGACAAGCAAACCTGACGTCAATGACGGAACAGCAGTTCCCTAGCAACGTGGTGACCAGTCAAGCATAGTGGGCTGAGCTGCACATAAAACATTTTTTTCTGTTTCTTTGTCCTGCTATGAAATGCTGATCACCGTGGCTTGGCTGTTTATTACGCAACCAATTCTCTTGCTTTGCCAGTTTTTCAGTATTTTACTTTACTTTAAACAGTTAAATTTTATTTCTTGCTTCAGTGCATTTCAAACAATTATGGAAAAGTGAGCTACAGCAGCAGCAGGGATCCGTCAAATCAATGCTCTCAACTTTACCGGGTTTAGCGCCGGGTTTTCCATCATATTTGTTGAGAAACTGGACAGAGCTTTTCCTCTCATTTGCGACGAAAAGCGTCTTTAACAGATTATGCGCTAAATCAACAGCCAGAGAACGTTGCTTAACGCAGAAAAAAAGCCTGATTTTGTTTCGCCCTCTGTCGCTCACTGTTGCGCTGTTGCCCTCTTCTTCATTGAATACGCTTGTGCGTGCAGCTGATAACTTTTCATTTGCTTTGGTGCACTGGTCTAGCGTTTGTTGGATCTGATTTTATTTTCGGCACTGGTCATAAAAATAACAACGAAGGAAATTGCTCTCTTGGGAAACCAGTGCTTTGCAATTGGTGGATTTCCACAATTTTGACTTTTTTAGATACAATTTTTGCTGTGTTTAGACTAAAACAAACTGATCAATTTGACAATTTTGAATTACTAAAAATTTTTGACTTTATCATATTGTGGTTACCATTCATGTTGGGGGGAATTCAATTAAATTAAGGAAAAAATCAAAATGTTTGCACACTACACTATCACGTGGGTTGCCGCGTGCAGTTCCACATTTCCTTTCAACAAAAAATCTACCACGTGGCGTTAGCAAATTATATTAAAGCCCTCATGACCCGACCGCAACCACAACCTTTCCATGTTATTGTAGCTTCGGGCTATTTGCGTTTGCTCTAGTCTAAACACAATAAAACACCTAAGCTACGTATAAAACTTGTGGCATTTTCATTTTGAAACCAGTCACGCTTGCGTTAGCAAATCGCAATGTTGGAATAAAGTTCGATTCGTTAAAAAGATGCACGATCAGCTTCGAAAGATGTTGATCAAAGAGAACTAATAACAAGTTGCGTAGCAGTTACTGCGAGGACGAAATAATAAACCCACTAGTAGAATTCGCCTGTGACGACGCTTTTTGTCGATCCCTGCAGAATATTTTGTTCGTTTATAACGACAGTTGCAAGCTTTCTTTACAGTTTGAGTGCAAGTTCGGCAATGTGGAGCCACCACACAAATCTTGTATGATCGAATAGGAACGCACTTAAGCAGCCAATCGTTGAGCCGCGACAGGTGTGACGTAACAATAGCATCAAGGATTGCGCCATCAGCAGCAATGGAGGCAAGTCGTCAACTGAGTTTGGTGTTAAGGATTGTTACGACTGTAGTCAGTTTGATCGACAGTCTTGGTGCAGCAATACGTTAAGCTGTCGAAGAAAAGAAGCAATATCTCCTGATGGAAAAAGTATGACATTGTTGTTTTACTCAATAGCGAAAATGTCGTTAAAGTGGAAAAAACTTGCAAAAGATTTCGATATCCCAACGACGTTGACTACAAATTTGAAATTTAAAGACAAACTAATTTCACACTTTTTCTTATCAGAGCTTAAGCGAAAACATGATACAGCAACCGGCAATCCTAACCACAGAATACTTAACTCTTGCCAGGCTTTGGCATTGAACTAAGAAGCCATTTTTGGAACGATTTATTGTAGTTCGTCAATAACGAGAGTTGGCCTATAACGACGCTTTCTCTCTGGTCCCGTGGATTGACGTCATGGGGCAACTCTGTTGTCCTGGACCACAAAGCCCTTTTTCGAAACAAACAACACCTATTTGTCGAACGGCATGACCAGCTTCGAACCACACCCCCTAATCCTCGAACCACGCCCCTCAACCCAGCAATGTAGAGCAAACTGTTCAAGTTGCATTGGAAGAAATGCGTTAAAGGTTCGGGAAAGAGTATCGTCTGTTGTAGTGGTCGGCAAACTGTGGGCTTCGGCCCAATTGTGGGTCGTTTAGCACTTTTAATTGGACCGCGGAACACTTGCTGTTGTGGGTCTTGTGATATGTAAGAGCTACAGTCTTGCGTTGCTTGAGTGGACTAAAACATTGGGTACTGTAACAACTATAGAACATTGATTGTTTGACGTTAACAAAGCATTGTTGTCGTCATTATGCGGTTTGTGACATAAACATAACATTGTTATGTAACAGGTAACCGAATACAGTATAAACTTGAAAATGGGTCGTTACAACCAAGCATAGGCCTTTCATTGCGACTGAAACGGTGGTTTGGGCCACTATAACGAAAGTTTGTCGATCACTGCTCTGCTGCATTGGTAAATTTTACCCCGAGGCAAGCTATCCTTTAATGTCATGTCCAACGCAAAAGCACTGTCAGTTGTTTGATGCGCAGAGTGCGTGGAATTTAATCGCTGAGTGGTCGGTGAGACAGCATTGCAGCGTGGGTAGGCATCTGTCAGTTAAAGCAACAGGCTGATGATGGCCGAGTCAAATGAGAGAGACAGCGAGGAAGCATGCGACAAGTCAAAGGTGAAAGGACGCATGCACATAAGACGGGTGATTGAGACAAATGAGCTGGCACGAAAAGGCTTGGGCGACGGGACAGCATGAACTGAGATATGTAGTTTGCTTGGTTTACACTTGGTGTATGTTTGTGATGATCATCCGACTCAACTAATTTCCAAAACAGTCACATTTTCTCCGAACAGAGCACAGCAGATCGACTGTGAAGTGAAACCAACTCTCAGTGGATCTGATGAAAAGTGCTGCCATCAGCTTCTTGTCAGCCAGTTAGCCAGTGGTAACTGTAAATTTTAGCATTAATGTAATGGGTAGAAAACAACCTGACATCGACACAGGAGTGCTTGTTGTTGCAAGACGTTTAATGAAATATGTGCCTGAATTAGTCGCAATGTTAGTTATGATGTAAACTTACTCGAAATTTCAATCAAAGCGTGTTTGAAGTTTAACTACAATGAATTTTCACGTCGCTCTGCATCAGCGTTTCGCAAAATATTTGCTGATGCTTCGTCGTTTTGCAGAAGTATTGGTTTTAAGTCCTTCCACCCACATCAGCAGAGCTTTGGTCACACAATCCTCTGGAAAACACAGCAGTGAATCGCAAGTACGACCCTCGTGCAGGTTTGCCAGCATTTACGTCTGTTTATGGAGATGCAACAACAGCAGGCCGCCGAAGTCTAGGGTGCATCTTTATTCCACGAGACGATGGATGCTCGGAGCTTGAAACACACAAAAGTGTGTTTGTTGAAACACACAAAAGTGTGTTGGTTGAAACACACAAAAGTGTGTTGGTTGAAACACACAAAAATGTGCTTGTTGAAACACACAAAAGTGTGTTGGTTGAAACACACAAAAGTGTGTTGGCTGAAACACACAAAAGTGTGTTGGTTGAAACACACAAAAGTGTGTTTTCTGAACTACACAAAAGTGTGTTTGCTGAACTACACAAAAGTGCAGTTTTTTTAAGAAAAATGTTAGGTACCCGGTATGGATCTGTAGGGACCCGATGTCTTTGATTTTAGGGACTCGATTTTCAAATGTAGGGACCGAATCGAGTCCCTCAAACACCTTAAAAAAACTGCACAAGTGTGTTGGTTGAATCACACACAGTGTGTTTCACTGAACCACATACAAGTAAGTCAGCTGAACCACACCTTCCAGTGTTCACGACTGTATTCTAAAAAATCGATTTATATAGAACAGGGGTTCCCAACCTGGGGTACATATACCCCCAGGGGTACATTTGCCTATCTGAAGGGGTACATTTAAGGTTATCAACAGAAGAGCAAAATATATTTGCATATAATTTTTTTCCAAATATTTACACATATATCAGTTACTATTATTTTCAAAAATCATTATACGCTTATTGTTAAATATATCAATGAATAATAATGATAAAATGTATTGTCATAGGAAATCTTAGGGCACACGCTGATCTGTTGAAATGCTGAATGGGTACATGCTGATCTGTCGGAATGCTGAAGGGGTACATGGCAAGAGAAAGGTTGGGAAACCCTGATCTAGAAGATAAGACTAGTGGCAGCAAGTACCTGCCAATTGGTTGAACCACACGTAGAGAAGAAATTTTTGTTAAATCAACTGTAGTCTTTGTGAGGTGTTAACCTGCATAAGTGCCAAAGAACTATTTATCGCAGCAAGTGTTAAAAACTTTCAAGAAATATGACAAAGTAACCACCTCAAAAATCAAGTTCTGCCTCTTGATAATGCGGATGTGTCCTGTGATATATAGCAATGATAAGAATTTAAAAAAATGATTTTGATATGCGATCCGTAACAGGATGACAACATGAGGCTTTTGTGGCTGGTAGCACTGTTCACTTTATCGGATAGACCGTTGCGACCTGCTTCCTGGAGGCCGTCAACAAACATTTACCTCCCACTGTCCCTGAACAACTCGGCGCGTTCCGGCCAAACCACTTTCCAACGCGGATTCCTCCCCTATCGACGCTCATATCTCCTTCGAGCTCCAAGACGACGACCATACAAATACCGAAGGATGCCACGCCAAGTGGTCAGTGAATGCTTATATTGTTCCGTTTGCGAGATAGGCTCGCCAGCAAAATTAATTAATGCGTTCGATGTTCCATTGCTGCTTCGCAACAATGAACACTGTATCTTCTTGCACAGAGTTCGCCACTCACAATGTCCATGTGTCGCTCAACATTGTTCAGTGAATTGAAATCCTGTAAATCGGCCACGGCTTCAAGAACATCATTTGCTAATCGTCGAAAGCAACTGATGGGGAAGTACCTCTGCTGGATGAAGGATAAATGGGATAAAAGGAAGAAACCAACAAGGAGGAGTAAGCGAGCAACAAACGAGTGTCAGGGGGTTTTCCAACAGAAGACTGTTCTCCTGGCAAGAGAGGCAGACAGGCCTTGGATGTGGAGAGAACTGCTGCACGACCCAAGTAAGAGAGAGTTGTGAAAATATTTATTGTCTGCATTTCACCCACCACCGTCTTGGAGGAAAGTTAGGTAAAACTCTCTCACACGGTGGAACACTGTTCAGTTACAGACTTAAGTAGCACAGTACATTACGAGACGGTACGCCATTTGAAGCATACAAATGTTGACGCAAAAGCCGCACTCCCAACACGGTGACGTCACGACCCAACGTATTCATCCCTGTAACGCAGTGCTTCCTCCCCATAATAATTGAATAAATATCACGTCACTGACGGGGACATTTCTAATCATCGATTTTCTCTAAATCAGGACTTCCAACCTTTTCAGGATCTCGTACCACTTGGGCATCCCGTATTGTCAACGCGTACCACTTCTTACAGAACAACTAATTTGATCGAATCTTTGTTTATTCAGAACACTAGAATAATATAATAAATATTAAAATAACAGTAAAGACCACAGCTAAATTTAATGAGATTATTGTTTTTATTTACCTTCCACGAAGTGGTCGATCCTTGGCGTAGATTTGCTAACAGGGTACAGAAAGTCTTAAGAAATAAATCTCGAAACGTAAACTAGAAAGCTGTGAATCCAGGTTTTTGTGAAAAAATAGAAGTTACTCGCGCACCACCTGGAAGACCTTCGCGTACCACAGGTTGGGAACTCCTGCTCTAAATCGAATTCCAATGAATACAAAGGCTGTTGCTACAAAATGCTCCAAAAGTCCGAAAACCTTGTTTCGTGCAACTAACTGCAAATCGCTTCGTCGCTAGGTAGGTTTGGTTCGTTTCCATCCGCGATGTAATGTAGGAGCAACAGTGAATATAGTGCAACCTGCAAGTTCATGCATAACAAGCTAACAGTGCTCAGCAGATGCAAGTCTGGAACCCCCTGAACTTCAACAAACATTTAACGTGCTTTCGCAAACGACGCCATGACGATAAACGTTCCATTGCAGGCAGTAGCAACATGTGCGATGCAGTAGATGCAGGCACGGATGTAGTGCTAACATAAAAGCAGTGGGGACTCAAAAAAAATAGCCATTTTGAAACAGCTTCCAACTCAATTTGGAGCAAAACATGAAAAGGTGAGGGAACCGTTCCCACGCATTCCCGCTCCATTACACCCCTGGGTACAGGTCTAAAGGAGCAACGACGTTTTTATCGTAAAACTTATCCAAAAATACTTGTTTTTCTCATTGTTTTGAACATGTTTAATATATTTCGACTGCTCTTGATTTCTTTTCAAAATTTTTTCTATTTTGATGTTACTCTTAAAACTTTCAAGTGTTTAAAATTGAGAGAGTTTAAAATTGTACAAAAGACTCTTTTTCAAAGGAAAACGCGAACGCGTCAAAAAAGCTTTTTCTGGCTGTCATTAATGCAGGGCGCCACTTTTTTGTTTCACATCCGCCAGATTGGAAATGACTTGAACCAACTGTAGCAGCGCCGCTTAGCTCAGCTGATACGAGACCATTTACCCTTTCCCCGACAAGCGCTGTGCAATCATTCCTAGATTTTTAAAATGCCGGGAATTCACTATTGCCGCAAAATTCTAGTGATGGTCGCCAGACCTCGGCTGATGTATTGACATGCTGATATATATCGGCAATATTGCTCTGCGTGTAATGTTCGGAAACCCAAGTTGCCGCTCCGGCACTGACTGATTAACGCAAATTCTGTTCCTTACGGCACGCAGCCCTCCAATTGCATCAAGTAGTGCGTAATAATCAGACCGCTGCGCAAACATCCCAATAAACTGCTCTATGACGTAACATTCGCTCGCTGGTTTTGCACAGTAAACAGGTGAGCACCTGTGGTGGCCGCGGCAAACATAGTGGAGACAAAAATGCACTGTGAACTAATTCCAAAAACTAATTCTCACAAATTAGCTCAAACAAAACATGGGAGAATTGTTTTCCCGAAGTTTTGTTTTCGGGAAAACAAGCTTTTCTCGCCACACCTCGCGGAGATCATTGACAGAATCTAAAAATATCTCAGTATTTTAAGTAGAGCTTCGCCAAGCGATGAAACTTGACAAACCAGATAAAATACCTGAAGGTTCTTGGGAACCAAACATTTCAAGTTGGTGTCAGGCACTTTTTTATCCAAATACCAACTTGCCACCAAACTAGAGTCAGATCTGAATCTTAGCAGCCAGTCGATATTTGCTTCACAAACATTTGCACCAGTCAAATAAATGGTGAGTTTTTTCTCTCTTATGTTTCAGAAAACTTCCTTTGCCAGACAATCTACAGCCAGCAATGTGAAGACTACGGACCATACGGCGTCATGCACTGCCGAATGCATGACGTCATGTTCAAGGCAGCTGTCTGGTCTTTGACGTCTGTGGATGACGTTGAGGTGTTGAACGTCATCACTGAAGGGTACTGCGCCTTGACCAGCATATGACGCTTGTGATTGGTCAAATATATGGGTGTGGCATGCACAGCGTCAGTAATTCACGCTTTTGTGATTTTCAAACAAATAAAAGAATACTTTATCATCCACCTGATGTTTTGAGGAGGGCTCAGAAGCAAAATATAGAAGATTGATTTTGAAAAAGTAGCTCATGCGTGACAGAAGCAATCCCGCCACAGCCAATGAAGTTCTACGATGGAAATCAAACTGGATGTTTCAAAACACAACTTTTTGGATGTTTCAAAACACAACTTCAACAAAATCAGCTCAATTTTTTGACTTCCTGTAACTTGGTAACGGCGAGCCATCGCATAAAATCAATTATTGACCATTCCCAGTCACGTGACTTGAGCTGTCCGATATTAAACCAAAAATTGTGACGTCAAGAACCAGACCAGAGCCATTTGCTTCAGTTGAAGCCAAAGCTTGTTTGAGTTCAAAACTTAAAACGATTTAATCCGTGCAATGCTATACGCAAGGCTCTTTAATGGCAAAGTTTGTGACTGAACAGGACAATGGCATGACTGTAAGAAGTCTTGGCCCAGGGGAGCTATACCCTCCAAATTTTTAGCATATCTTATCATTTTGTGCTTTGAGAGGCAATGACACAAACGAAATACTGTTTCTCGCATAAAGACAAAATATCTTCCCCCAAAAAATATCTTGCAGGCTGTGCCACTGGATTAAACCCTAACTAACTGGAATATTTGCACCAGCAGCTTTTGGAACATGACCAAACGATCAAGATTCAAAGTTTTAAACTTTCATTAAAATAAAACACGTGGTTGTGACGTCATATTCGTACCACATTCAGAAATAAGTACAAATGCACAAAAAACGAACTGCGGGGCGAGTTGTTGTTGTTCGCAAACTCTCGGTCGGTTCTCAAACCTGACCTTTGTAAAAACTATCGAAGCACGACAAGTCCCACCGGACAAAGTCAAGAGTTGAGTTGAAACATCAACAGTTTGATGTTTGAACCGCGGGGCGATCAGCTTCAACCATTGCCCAACACAACAGGCAAGGAACCCATGCAAACGAGTGGTTGGCTTTCTAGCTTGGAACTTACAACTTAAGAAGTATGGGGCGCCGTTCGTAAAAACATGTATCGGACACATTCAACACAAAAAAACGCTAAATCAGACAGATTTATCTCAACCAGCACATGTTTGGAAACATCAGAGAGATTTAATCGGAAAAGATTCACCTCCAGTTCCTTCACATGAAGCAGTCAAGCATGTCAGCCCTGGCAACACTTGTTTACTGTGTGAGGAATTCTGACAACAGCTAGTTGTGGAAAGCAGGGTATTTTCATGTGTTATAAGTACTTTTTCGTTGTAATATTAGTTTGTGTTGTAGACGATGGATGGCAGTAAATTCGTGCTGGTGGGGTAGGTGCACATTTCTACGCACAATTTTATCATTGCTTTTTGCCAAATACAGTTACTGGTCAGGTCACTGGTTTAGGGTCCTCCGTTGTTGCTTGTCTAATGCAAGCACCAGTCGTTGGAAAGCAGGGTATTTTCATGTGTTCATAAGTACGTTTTGTTATTTTAATATTCGTTTGTTTCCAATCTTCCAGTCCTACCTGTAGAAGTAATCCTGATAAACACTTGGATTGAACTTACAAAAACCTGGATATTTGCAATATATTGCAAACATTCCTGCTGCACTGAACCACGCTTTGAATGCTGCCTACGTCTACTTCGTGTTTCCACCTATGCGTATATTTCCTTTAGGCCTACACCTCGGTATTTTTTTAATAGTCCACGTGGGGTACAAGCAATGGACATTACATCAGCAACAAATGACGTCACTAAACCAGTGACCTGACCAGTAACTGTATTTGGCAAAAAGCAATGGCAAAATTTTGCGTAAAAATGTGCACCTACCCCACCAGCACGAATTTACTGCCACCCATCGTCTAGAACACAAACTAATATTACAACGAAAAAGTACTTATTAACACATGAAAATACCCTGCTTTCCACAACTAGCTGTTGTCAGAACCAGGGCTGCGGAGTAGGACGTTTATGGGTGGAGTCGGATTCTTAACAACACTGGGAGTGGGAGCTGATTCTTTTTCCGACTCCGGAATTCCAATTAGATCATTTTTACATCACAATCATAGCTTAGCTGTTGTCAGAATTCTTCGCACAGTAAACAAGTGTTGCCAGGGCTGACATGCTTGACTGCTTTATGTGAAGGAACTGGAGGTGAATCTGTTCCAATTTTTGGCAGTTTTTTGTGTTAAATGTGTTGGATTGTTTTTCGAAGGACGTCCAATAAAAAGCTGGAAGCTTTGTGAGTATTTGGCGAACATCAGCGCGGAAGGAGGGGGGTTGCTATCGGAGCACAGACTTCATCATCAGGTCAACCATCAAATCAGCAAATCATCAGGTCAACCATCAAATCAGCATGACTCATCGCAAATCTTACCTTGTTCTTTAATGTCATGGAAGCGATGTTTTGCAGAACAATGGCCTGCACCTCGCGTCTGCCACGTAATAATCGGACGAGTGCTTTCGCAACAATGGACACCTCGGCCCTCGGAGCGCAGTGATAGTAGAGTTGAGAGACGGCCATGACGACCTGTGTGTGGGGGGCATGCGGCAGTGGCGAACAGGCATCACAATTGCATAACATGAGGGAGGGAGCAACTCACGGCGGCATTCCTGCTTTGCAGCAAAGGTTTGGAGCTTTTCAACAGGAGGCTCAGGTCGTGGTCCATGACATAAGATGGCTTCTTTGGTCCTCTGTCATCATTTTCATCTTCTTCATAAAATGGTCGTTCTGCATCATCAACTCCATCGTCCTGAAAAGTATTCCTTCAAACAATACTATCCGTGACAAGAGCACGAATAAAAATCATTTATCCGAAAACTACACAAAAACGTATAAAATCGAAAGATTTGTGGGCGAAGCTTTCGAAAAAAAGAGCAAAAATTGTTTCAAACTTTTTCCATGACAAAAACGAAACGACCAATTGTTTGTTAATAAAAAATTTTTACTAAACACAAGAACTACATTTTGTCAAAGTAAACGCAAGTATGTGATTTTGTTGAGGACTGCAAACACTTTGCAATGACATTCGATGGTGAATCAACCCCCACACAACTCCCGTAGAAACTTCGTTCTGTTGGGCCTTTGTTACTTTGATGCTCCTCATAAGTCATACGTTGACTTAGCCACTTATTTGGAAAGATTGTTGATATGAGATTATTGACATGAGATTATTGATATGAGATTATTGATATGAGATTATTGATATGAGACAGAAAACGAAGCATAAGATGAAAAAGCAGCCAATTCAATGGGAAGTCCAAGACCAGCAAACAGGGTCGGCAATCTGGAAAATTTTCACAACCCCTAAAATTTTGAAATATCTATAATATCATGCAGATTTTTGTCGTTTACGCCATTTTTTAATTGGAATGGCTTTGATTCTTCCACCAAAGATGCTGAATGTTTGGAGCCCTGGTTGAACATCACGGTGTTATGCTGAACTCCTATGTTTGAAAACAAGACTTTCCATCAAGAGGAACCCTTTCCCAGCCAAGAATCAGGCAATATGATCTCATCAGAATAGACATTTCGTCGACCACGTATGCATCAGCAGCTCTACCCAGGCCCGTAGCCATGGGAGGCAATTCACCCCCAGCTTTTTTAATGTCCAGAAATATTTTTATTAAAACATTTAACAAAAACAATGATCTTTCCCCCTAGAAATGTATTTTCCCCCCAAACCTTCAATTCTGGGTACGGGCCTGCTCCCACCACCCCCTTCGCCCACTGACACTGCCGGGCGGTCACCTCCAACATAGATGTCAAGTACTGGAGTGTGGGGGGTGCGCACCCCCCCGCAATTCTGGCCGGGAGTTCGTCACTCTCGATAATTTTTTTTGAGCAGTTCTTGGTTAACAAGCACTAAAACAATATTCTGAAATTCACTGAATCGTTTATGGATAAATATGGAATTGTAGACTTCAAATCGCTGGTTTCGACGTCATTTTGTGACGTCACGGATTTCGCATTGCCGTAGAAATTTCAAACTCGACGCCTATGACCCCCGATGCAGCGCATGTGGCTCCAGCCCCGGAGACCCAGGACATGGTCGGTACTTCCCCGGGGGTTACAATCGAAGCACAGCATTGTCTACTGAGGCCTCTGCAAAGTTTATGCAGATACGTGATAGTTGAAAGGTTGCGTTGCAAAACACAGAAGTACAAGTTAAAAAGACAAAGTTACTGTAAAGTTCATCCCAAGGAGAAACTGTCGATGTCCAATTTGCATCGCCACATTTTTGCGCAACACATGAAGTTAATGTTTTTAGATATTACCGTTCATATTTTTAAACTAGTTCAGTTTGATTTCATTTACAGTCGAATTTTGTCCTCCCTTCGGAGTATCACGAGTGGTCTGCGGCGCCCACCTCCACTTACTTGCTCCGTGGTCCACGCGGCTGCTTTCGCAGTGAATGTTGATGTGGTGACGAGCCAGTACCATTTTTGAAGTCTTCGGTGTGACCCGACCGAGGATCGAACCCATGCCTGCCAACTTTGGTGGCATGTGCTCAACCAACTGCACCCCTAGATGCCTGTTTCTAAATTATTTCAAGAAAAATCCGTTGCTAAGTCACCAACTGCTGAAGCAATAGAGTTCAAGCTGCTTGAGGTATAATAGTTAGACTCACGTATTTGTTAGGGTCCACAAATTGCGTCCTGGCGTACCGGGTCAACATGGCCAAAATGGCCATCTGGCCCCACTCATCCACATCAACAAGAAGAGAACACAGCTTCCGGAAATGACGATGTATCAAGTCGATCCGCTCAGGACAAACTTCCTGGAATGCCATGACGACACTTCCGGCCACCAGCTGCGATGCAGACGTCACTGATGATTTTGATTATTGGGATTACGCCACAGAAAAGCAATGAACTTACGTAACAAAGCAAGACAATGGTAAGCAGCGAAGTGTGTCGTGATGTTGTTTGACGGGTGATGTCATGAAGTTGTTGTTTGTCGAGAAGCTACCAACACTATTGTAGGGCAAGAGTGGAACAAAGTCAGAGCTGCCATCGATCTTTGACTGGTTTGGATGAAGTCGGTGTGATGGAGTCTGGCACTTACCATCAAAACCTCCCACAGACAGTCATTAGAACCAGTGGGGGGGGGTGAATTAAAAGCACAACCGCAGGTGTGTAGAGTAACCGCCAGAGGCAGATACCAATCTACAGACATGAGCTGACCTTAATCTAACGTGATAAGAAAAGACAAATGTAACGTAACCCCGAAAAATATGTATCCCTGTCTCGCTGTAGTTGGCCTCCGACACTCATAGGGTTTTGTGGTTGACCTTGCCTTCACTGTTTGCTTTCCCTACGTTAGTCTCTTGTGTCTGTCAAACTCTGGTCAGCTTAAATTCATCTTTTTGTCGGCATTTTGCCCTGACTTCACTTTTGTGGAACCTTTCACAAGAGTCAGTCGGCAGAGCATGAAGTCGTATCTTCTTTAATCGAACCTGCGCGAAGCTGTTCTTCACAGAGCGGAGAATAAACCACAACACTCGCCAAAGTAATGTGATGACGTCATTTAGACAACGTCACTAAAAACACATTTTGAGCTTGCCAAGTCATTTTATATTTTACTTTCCGATTTCAATTTTGTCCATTTTCAGTGGAACAGCAAAGTTGCTGATGTTTCTTTGGAGGTTCCCCCCAAGCACGCATCCCACCAACATACGGAATTAATCTTCACTTCAGTGAGATGATGAGACACAATAGTTAAACAATTCGTCAGCGCGGTAATAACATATATTGTTACCGCATAATGGCCAAAGTGAAAGCTGAATTACTAGGCTTTAGCTTCTTCAATGATACTAGTTTCTATTTCATTCAAGGAAAAGTTCTACTCGTCGTGTGTGGTGGCATCGAAAGACACTGTCCAGCAAATATACATAACATAGTTGAAAAATTACCACCAGCAACCAAAACTCAAAAATCCGCCAGCTCGCTTTCCTGCTTTCTGTCCATTTAATTTCCCGGTGCCACCAACAAAGAGTTGCGCATTCTCTTCATGCCAGGGGTTCCTAACATGGGGCCCGTTAACCCGTCAGGGGTCCACGAATGTGGTTGAGGGTGCGTAAACTAAAATCCAAGCAATGAAATCCAGTAGTTTTTATCCGCTCATTTCGACCATCATTCAGCTCAATCGCACAACTGTAGTCTGACATGTTCATATTGTAACTCGGATGATCTATTTTATTTGATTTTGATGACGTCAATTGGCAGCAGGCCGAAGCCTGAAATTTGCTGCTTGCCGGGACAGTTGAGGCGCTCACGTTAAGAAGCAACCAAATCTAATTTCTCAATAATCGAAAACACCTTGACAAAACGAAGGGGTCGGTAGAAGTTTTGGGTGCAGTGAAAGGGGTCCGCAGCGAGAAAAGGTTTGAGAACCAATGTTTTATACTGTGCAACATTCTCATGCCGCAAAATATTTGGTATTAAAAGCAGAGACGCTGAAACGTGTTTGATAGCAGTGGTGGCCGCAACAAACAGTCAATCCCGTGTGCAATGCTTGTGGTTTACGTTGTTTTCTTGATACGAGAAGACACACAAAGTTTTAAAAATTATTCATAGAAACCTTTCTCTACTAATGCTTTCTCGTAGTAAGTTTCAGGAAACAAATTCTTGATAAAAATCAAATTTTCAAATCTGCGATTCTCGTCTACGACAAAAAAACTTGCTGCTGCATCCGTTTATAAAATAAAAGTACTCACCGTTGTTCGATCGTTCAGTAACTTTTCGATTATCTCAATCAAATTTTCTTTCTGATCAGGGTCCAGGCTACAAAAATACAATAATTATACTCGTAACCTTGCCTTATCAAGATTAAACTGAAAAGCATAGGTTCAAATGTTGTGAATTTCATCTGCAGCTCTCCGACATGAAACATTTCAGTTTCTTGACGTATTTTTATCTAAACTGAGGCACATCGGCACTGACACAAGTTTTCCTTGAAAAAGAGAAATTCTTGTCCATATCTAAATATACTTCCTGTCACTATAATTTCTTCACTGAGTATGTAGAACAAACCTGCAACACAAATCGTTGTGAATATTTCGACAGTCAGCGGCTGGCGAGAGTTAAATCAGTTTGATGAACAGCTTTGTTACTTTATTCTATTTAAAAAAGCATCTGGGTCTTCCTCTGAGTGATTTATCAACTGCTGCAGTGCATGGTCGCAACCTGCACAGTGTGTGAGGTGTTTCACGTTCGCAGCAAGAGCTTTACAACGGAAAGGAAAAGATTGAGTCTCGATCCGGCAGACTTCACTCCTTGTCTTGTCTTCAAACATATAAAAGAAGACTTTCCGGAAGGGTCATCAACCAATCACATCCTCTGATCATCAACCAATCACACATCCTCTACAGTTAACGGAGTGTTAGGCTCAACACCATCTCTGAATCAATATGTGACCGAAGGCTTCGTGGTATTAGGGTGTGTACGTAGCAGTCATTACTTCCTGAAAGTATTTACATTCTCAACCTGTCACTTGGGGCGGGGACTAAATGTTATGACTACTCAAGCGTGAAGTACTTCCAGATTGAAGTTTACACCTACCAACACCACCTACACACAGTGTGCTACAAAATTTACACCTTCCAACACCAGCTACACACAATGTGCTACAAAGTTTTAAAAACATCTCTGACACAAACCACCCACAAGAAACAATTTAACCAGTTTTTGGACAGCGAAGCATCTCATTGCAACGGAATATTTTAAAGCCAGAAAAAGGAGTAAGCATAATTAGTTTGCTACGACGTCATCAGCTGCACTGCAGCATGTTCCTCAGCAATGAAGACAATGTAGCGGGAATGTGGTCATTTCATTAAAACACAAACACGAATACAGTTTTGTGGTTCAATAAAAAAATGCGGGATAAATGTTCCATAGATCTTTCACAGCTCGATTCACGTTGGGCGAGAACAGAAAACTTGTAGAGCTGCGTCAAGCGGCACATCAGCTGAAGTACCTGTGTAGCTTGGGTATGGCATGGAGTACCTGTGTAGCTTGGGTATGGCATGAGCCGCCGTCTTCCTGACGAAGGGAGACATGTCGTTGACGCACTCCTTGATTGAGAGCAGCATGATCGGGACGATGATGGGGACCCGGATGCTGGACAACACTCTGAGGGCGCTGGCCCTGATCAACTGGTTCGGGTCCTGCGAACAAACAAGGCGCTCGGTGGTTGAATCAACTCACCTGGTTTTGGAGAAGCTTTACTTTCAAACAAGGCTAGTGTTTCGCGATGCGGGGCTGACGCAACAATGAAACAGAACAAAGACTTCGAAGTTGTTTGGAAGGTTTCTTTTCTTGGTTCCTGTAACTTCCCCAAAACTTGCAGCCATGAAACTTGTTTCGTTACTTTCGCATTTTGAGAGCCCGTTGGGACGACTTTGGCGCCACAAGGGCTCTTGTGTGCGGGTCCGTACCCACACCACGGGTGGGGCCTGCACCCCACCACGGTTGGGGCCTGCACCCCACCATGGGTGGGGCCTGCACCCCACCACGGGTGGGGCCTGCACCCCACGACGGGTGGGGCCTGCACCCACACCACGGGTGGGGCCTGCACCCACACCACGGGTGGGGCCTGCACCCACACCACGGGTGGGGCCTGCACCCCACCGCGGGTGGCAACTACTCCTCGATTGACTTTAGCAACAATCACCAAAATCGTTAATGTTCTGAGAAAAAGGAACGCCGGTGAAAAAATCCAGGAGCTGATCAACTTATTCGCATTTCATAGAAACTTGCCGCGCAGTGCCAATGATATCTCCCAACTCAACTTATTGGTCTCAACAAAAATTTGCATTGGCCTCACCGAAAAGAGTGTTCTTCCCTCACAGTCCCCAGTTAAACATCGTATCTAGATATCTTAATATCAAATTACCGGTTGGGAGGTTCAGCAACGAATCAGTTCTGAACACACTTTGTACAGAAGTAAGATGGTTCCCGCAGGAATTTGGGCATCGAAGCGCACCGAGCAACAATGCTTCGGAAAAAACACAGACCCAATTTATGGAACCGGTTGGAACACGTACTATTGACAAACCTTTAATCCTCTTTGAAAAGTGGCGATCGACAGGAGGGCAAGATCCTGTTGTTCCTCGGCGTATCGTTCAAGATAGACGTAGACAAGCTTCTTGACTTCAATGTTCTTGCTCGCGACATTCTTCACCACGGCAGGGAACAACATGGATGCATTTTTTCCTTTTGCAATCATCTAAAAGCACACGAACTGTAGTTTCAAACACAAGCATGTAGACCCCTAAACCAACAAACGCCAATTATAGAGCGACCGCTGTGAATGAGTGGCCTGTACAGTTATGAACTGCTGGCCACCGCTATTGGACTGAGTTTCGAAGCCTGTTTCATCTTTTCAGCGTTTCTCTTGCTCAACCAGTTATAAGTTTTTCACATTATGAAACTTAGCACTGACTCACAACGTAAAATCCATTGTCACGCAAAAGCCATCACCAAAGCCAGTGTGACCCAAATCGCCATGCGCTTGAAAATTGTAGAAATACGGGTGGCAATTTTCCGAATTTTGCTTTATTAAATTGTCGTGTCAGTGACACCATAACAACTTATCAGGCCAAGCTTCCACCATATTGCTAGGCTGGAATGCGCCAGTTTACCTATCAGTTGTATAAACCTAGTATTTGGAACTTGTTTCACGTTATGGGACAAAAACAAACATCACGTTTTTGTTTTTTCAATTAACTCTATTACTGCACAACATGCTACAGTATAAGCAAAGGGGTTCTTCCATCTGGAACAAGCACCACACGGCAATGTCTTTATGTCTCAGCAAACTCTTAATTACTAGAACTGGACAATTGACATGATTTTGAGTGGGACAGTCCAAGCTAACTACACATACATGAAGGGCCACTTCTTAAGGCCAACATGATATCTACCTGTCACAGTTAATCGATTAAAATGTAGAGGTGCAATTGTTGCGGCCAGTGGCCCAACTATATGGACAAGTACGTACGGACTGGAACCAGTGCTTTGTAATAGACTGCTCATTGAGCCATCCGGCTGGGCACAAACCGTTCACATGTTCACACAGCGTTTTACGTAACACGTGACTCAACATTCACGCCGTTTGTTGAATGCGTTTTTCTTCCCGCCTTTCTGTGCATGTATTTACGATCTCGCGGAACCTTCGGCTCTTTTCGTCAGTAGTGCCGTGAGCGAGTTGTCGTCTGACTGATCCATTAACTGTTTTCTGCGATATGTTTGCTGCTGTATTGTCGTCAAAGACAAGTCGCTGCTTGTGTTAATGGTCGATAGATGTTGCCGTTTTGCGTCATTAAAACCAGTGCAGAACTCGAGGCAATAAAGTGTACAGTGTCACCTCTCAACTCTCCTGCCTCTTTCGTGTCTCTAACAGCCGCGAGCCTGAGTAATGCCTTCATCATCGCATAGGATAGCGGGAATCAGATTCACAGCTCGTGCTTGTGTGTTACAGAGTGAGAGACACGTCAACACAATAAAGACGAATCCAATCCGAAACCCTTTCACCTGTACTTTGTCAAAGAACTACTCAATAACAAGAACCTATTTTTGTATAGCTCCATTTAACAATCACTGACAACTTCAGCACAACAAATTTTCACTAAAATTCAAAATGCAAATAAATGTTCCAGCGAAGGTGATCACTGTGGTCCCGCTGCGGTCGGAACGGCAAGCTCCACACCGTGGCAACAATACAGGCCACATGTTGTGCTCACTATACGCAACTTGTCCACGCCACATGCATATATAGATCCTATTCTTAATGCACATCCCGTTTGTGGTGAATCGCGCATGCGACGCCGTGCTTACTGAATTTTCAACAATCCAATGCTTAGTGAGCGGCATAATGTGACTGAACAATATCAGACATGATGTTTACCCCAATGATCCGTTTCATCGCGTCTAGTTTCAAAGAATCTTTATTCTGATCCAGCATCTGCTTCAGGTCATCATGCCTGAAAATACAGAGATTCATATCAAATACGCACAGGCATCAATCCAGATAGGAATGCGCAGATATTGGACTTGTGGCAGATCCAGGCCGGGGGGGAAGTTTGGGGCAGCTGCCCCTTCCCAAACGTCGGTGGTGCCCCGTCGCATGGCGCTCCTTTGATATAAATACGCCCCTTTTTGGAGCCTATCCAAGTAGAAACAGATTATAAAATGTGTACAAAAATACTCTGAACCAGGGGTTCTTAAAACTTTCCCAGTCGAGCCCCCTTTGACGTTGGTCACTGATGCTTGTGCTTCATCTAACCTCAAATTCAAACAAAGAAAACAGAACAACAATTTATTTGCCATTGTCCTGCTTAATAGGAAGGATGCAACTGTTTTTTAAAAACTAGTGGTCTAAAGCAGAGTTCAATTGCAACTTTAGTTTTGAACCGAAACGAAGCGAGTGCGGTTGTTGCCCCGTTCACACTGCACGCAAGAAGGGTATTACTCATGGATGACGATTGTTGTTGTAAATTACAATATCTCCCCAAACAAACACGAATGAATGAATAAGGCCAAGGTTGTAACTTTCCTGTCTTAGGTTTTGATACAAGGCAATTGAGATGTGGAAGTAAATTCAGTTTCTTTTTGTTTTCGTACAATACTCCTTGTCTGAACCTGCCTTAATACGAGCTGTTGTTGAAGGCAACGCACATCACAAAATCCCATTCCAGTTTGTTCCGAGATTTGGTCTTGTACTCTTTGGTTTGATTATTTCCACAAGACTCCGCATTTTCATCCCCGACATCGGCAACTACCTTTCCGGAATGACCCTCCCAAGAACAGCGTGGTCCGGCCCACCCTAGCAAACTTTTCACATCCCCAGTTTAAGAACCCAGGATTTAAACTAAACGATGCATTACACTTCGTTGAACCGCAGGGTTTACGTGCCGGACTTTTACCCTGCCTCTATCACGGAGTAGTATCAAAAACGCTATTCTTTCGTGATAATATTGTTCGAATATTTCCTTCCCGCGTGAGAAATGCTCAGCCGTACACAGGTAATCGCAAACGCATCACTTTCACAGCATGGTTCTCGAATTGCCGCTGGGCTGAGCAAGATTGGGCTGTTTTTGTTACAAGTTTATTGCCTGATGGCAGCATTGAACCGAAAGGCAGGAATGAAAAGGGAATGCAATATGGAAAAGTTCTGACTAACGCAAGATTCAAGAAAACTTACAGCAGCTTCTGCAGTGTCGCCTTGCTCAGGCCGTGCAAGTGAACATTGAAAACCAACCTTCTTAAACTGCATGGCGTGGAAGGTTCGCAAGTGGGGCGCGATTATGGCAGCAACATATCAGGGCTGCGGAGCTCTTGTATGAATGAAATGGCTCCGGAACTCTGTTTTCGTAAGCACGGCTCTGGAGCTGTGTTTTTTATAACATGGCTCCAGCTCTGCTTTGTTAATACACTTTAGCAATTTCGGTATCCGTAGTGTCCTTCGTGTAGCAAGTGAGCGTATTATTCCAACTTATTTTGAACTAATTTTAAAGATTGATACCACTACCAGGCCTGCGTAGTCGAAGCCGGAAGAAGTTTGGTCTAGAGTAGTCGGAGTGGGTAACAGTTATTTTTAAAAAATCCGACTCCGGGCTGATCTTCTGCTTGGTGATTGTGACTGTGCCGCAGAAAAGTGCGTAAACTTTGCGTTTTTTGCACGAGGACTTAGTCTCGCAAAATGCACAAACGTGCGACCTATTCCGATCAAATTAATTAGTCGCGCAGCATGAGCGAATCATGGATTTGAACTCTGCTTTAAACAACTAGTTTTTAAAAAACAGTTGCATCCTTCCCATTAAGCAGGACAACGCCAAATAAATCGTTGTTCTGTTTTTTTTGTTTGATTCTGAGGTTAGGTGAGGCACAAATATCAAGGACTAACGTCAAAGGGGGCGCGACTGACAAAGTGTAAGAACCTCTGAATTAAAGGAACTATGTAATTGAATGTAACCAATATCCTTCCAAATGGCACAACAAAACTATACAAATTAATGTGATGTCAAAACTAATGTTCATCATGGTATTTATGGACACATGCATAATAATCAAATTTTGGGCAGGAGTCACTTTACTTTCCATTAGAAATAATACCATCTGCATTTCGCAGTGATTTTTCAATAATCACAACAAACTATTTTCTTAAACAAGCTCACTTGCGATAGTTGACATTGAACAAAGTACCACTTGAAGGGTCTTGGTCGCCTCCATCTCCACTTGCAGCTACAGGTCGTTCACTATTGTAGGAAGACATTATTATCTACCTAAGCTCACAGTAACCCCTGTGAAGTAAGATTATCAACTTTCAGTTTAATAGCAAATACACAAGTGCAAATTTACAAAAATGATAAAATCAGTTACAAGAAATTTCTACTTTGTTTATTTGCAACACAAGATCTCAACGTTTTATCTGTTTGAGTGCAACATCAACCGATTCTTTTTGTCACATCTTTGTTTGATGCTAACGTTTGCAACTATGAACGTTTATTTTTTAAAATCATTTTTTCACATCAACATCACTGAATGAAATAGTACAATAATTTTGAAAATATTTGTACCAGAAACATTAAACATTTTTTATTTTTGTGATGGCAATTTGCGGCAGGCTAAAACCTGAGTTTTTACTTCTTGCCAGGACGGTTGAGGTGAACGCTATTGCCCAATGAGTGTTGTGGCAATTTACTGAGAGGCCGTGGGTTGAACGCCCAACCTTTAAGGTGAGAGGCAGATGCTCTACCACTATCGCCACCCCTTCAGTTAAGAGGCAGACACTAAAACCCTCATCCATACTGTCAGCAAAAAAGACACTTGCACCTCCTGCAGATACGATAACTCAACTTTTGCTATATCCAGTGGTGGCTTAGATCTTAGTATACTTTTGAATAGGAGCTTAAATCATTAACAGCAACACCAACAAGCAGTCAGTAGTTAATTGGTGATAAGGGGGTAATATATTTACATTTCTGAAATAAACAGTGTGCTGGGACACCGAAAAAAAACAGAACAGTCTCCATGGTAGATTTCCCTTCTAGAAAGGCCAACAGTAAGACACATTACAGTGAATGGAAAGGTCATGTAAAAAGGATAACAAGCACTGCAGTCAAAGAAGGGTGTTTGCACGATGATCCACACAGTTGCTTAAGGGGTTCTGGGTCGCAACCGGTTTCACTTGTTGAGACCCGTTCTGGATGCTATTGACGCCGTGTGCAGACTTGGAAGTTATTCATGAAAAAAGTTGTTTGAATATCAACAGCAGGTTTATTTTCTGGAAATCAAGACAAACCATAAATACACACCTGAAAAATAAAAGTTACGATTTCCTGTGTTCAATGACCTCGGCACTGACATGAATTTCATCAATGAAATCCAAACTAGCAAAAATAAATTATTGTTTCACCAACACAGGGAGAAACAGCTTATAATGAAATATTTTTGTGGATAAAATTGGACACAACTAACAAGAAGATGACAAAGGCAATTAAACGCCCTAGGTAAGCTTTCGTGGAATCAGGCAACCAGGCTCTGCTTTCACCTGTTTGCAATGATTCAAACTTGCACATATCTGTACTAACTACTTTCTACAAAGGTGAAAGGTTTGAATCCACCGGCAAATTTTATAATAGGAAATCAATTTGATGTAAAAATATGCATCTTCCTACAATCTACAAGCAATGTTTATGGGTGTGAAATCCCAAAAGGCTAAAGTAAAAGCAGAGAAAGCAAATAAACTCAGGAATAAAATGAATGTAAATCAAACACACAAGCTATGACAAATAAACATTTTGAAATGTATTTTCAAAAGATGTATACATCTTTCCCAAATAACTGCTTTCACTAGAATACTGTTGCAATCAGAAAGCCTAAGCAGCAAATATGCAAAGCTTCACACTGTGGCAGCAAGCAACAATATAGATCATGCACCATGATCACTCTATCATTGCTTGTTCACGCCACACATTGATGGGTGTTATTCTTCGCACACATCCCATTTGTGGTGAATCATGCATTCAACACCTCGCTCACCTAGAGGTTGCCAGTTTGCAACAATACCAAACTATTGTTGCGATCGGAAATCCCGAGCAGCATGTGCACAAAGCTTTGCACTGTGGCAGCAAGCAACAATAGAGATCACCCGACGAGATCACTCCATTATTGCTTGTTCGCGCCACATATAAATAGTGTTTTTCTTCACGCAGATCCCATTCGTGGTGAATCACACATACAACGCAACGCCACCTGAGAGGTTGCAACACTATCCAATGCCAAATGTCAAGCAATGCAACAGACAAACAACGCCATCGTTATGATTCACTCAGTGTTGGCACGATGTGTAAGACAGATTGTTTATGGGAGGTGGAACGCTAAACTCTAGGGAGTGTTTTCAAAATTAAACGCTGAACATTATGGCAAGAGATAATGACCTAGCTGGCTCATTGGCTGGGTGTTTTTTTTTATCAGTGATTTTTTAAATTAGCGAAAAAAATTAAGTCAATTTGTTCACAATGCTCTTTTCAGTCATAAAATATCTGTAAACAAAAAATGACATAATTCATTAAGCTATTTCAGACAAATGACCGAAATGTCTCATTGAAAAAAAAACAACTGGTTGGTGAAATAGGTCAAACCACATTAAAAGGAGCAACACAACAGTGTGCAAGAAATACATATTTCACATGGGGGATAATCATGCTTTGAATATATTTCTGCATCAAGTTTGTGATACCATTTATCATAATGATGGATTAACTGCAGCAGGGTAAAATGTAACAAGTCCACTCAAAGAAGATATGTGTCAGGTTCATATCAGGCATTTTACTGTAGATCCTATATGGTACTGTATGAACTCACAAGGTTGAAGATCGTAAGTCTCCTGTTACGCTAAAAATGCATTCAACAAACTCAATGAAAAAGTCAATTTAGAAAATATCTAAAATGCCAAGCCCACCATTGCACACAAGGTGCATTCACTCTGGTGCACAACAAGGGTGAACCCAGCCATCATTTCACACAGCCACCAATTCTGCTAATGCCATTCTGCACCTGAAGCAGTTCTCATGCAGCATTGCTGCCACCATGTTGTGATGGTACATGGTAGGTGAACGTACCTCATACAATTAAGATGAAATTTTGATTGCATGTAACACTTCATAAATGCTCACCATCATCAGTTTTCATGCATATATTCATTGTCAGATATCATAACGAATCTGTTGACATGTTTTTTCTGCTATTTTCAGAATTGGACCATTTTATGTTGGCAGTGTCTATGTTGACACCAACAGCAAAAGCTCTGCTGGTACTATTTTGCCATTTGAACTGTATCCAGCTTTGTCCACATATAATGCTGAGTTTATGACACTGGCAGTGCAGTAAACCCAGTTGAGGGGAAGTATCTATGCCGGCTACACTAGTGGTTGTCAGTTCGGTTCTCACCAATATTACTTTCACTTTGCTAATAGAGGTGAGCAGGGGCGAGCAAACACTTTCTACAGAGGGCCAACTTAAAACCTTTATTGTTACCAGGGGACTCACTACATTTATCTACTTCAGTCACAATTTACATTTGTAGCCCTGTATTGTTTTATTTCACTTTGACATTGTAGTACACAGACAATAAAATATAGAGAATTCTAATCTCATTGATAAATTTACTTTATCATGAACTCAAAATACGGTATTTTTCTTACGATAAGGCACACCAGATCATAAGGCGCATTATCAAAATTTGAATGCTACCTTACATTCTTTTTTCTTACATAATACGCACTGGATTATAAGGCGCAACTGGTGCATTAAATGAAGCAAAAACTCAGATAACATACAAGGGAGTTTAATCGGACAGATTAAACACCATCAGATTATATAGGAGGGAGCTTACTTGTCACACATGCCTAATCCGCTAGAGCAAAATAGAATAAAATAAAAGATGCACGAGCCTCACGGAGTAATACGATCTGTGGTTTGTGCTAGCTACACTCGAAATCATATGCGCTGCTCATTGGAATTGTTCTTGGTTTATTATATAAGACCACCCTCTGTTCACAAAAAAAATCGTAACTTGCAATTAAATAAATAATACCGTTTACACATAAAATTGGTTCTGGACGAAAAAGCATAACCAGATCTATACATTAGGCATACTGCATGATAAGTTCCCATTTCAAAATTTAAGAAAATTGAAGGATTTTAACACTTTCAGTACTGGCCGACATATATATACATGAAGAGAAAACCTGCCACGGTTACCAGGTGACGTATATATAATTATGTTCTTAAGGAAAATCCTCGTTTTATGGCCTTGGGAGCCAAACAGGTTAAAGGTTTTAGGTTTAGAGTTTTGCGTTTAGGTTTTATATTTGTGTGTTAGGTAAGAGTTTTTCATAATAGGGTAAATACAGGTTTACAGTTGCGTGGGTTAACCTATTCAGTATTCTTTGGTTGATTGAACTACGTTAATAGAATTCCCAATTATTGCAATTTGTTATAGGCCTATTTCACTTGATTTTATTGTTTTTTAAATGATTAACTTTTCATTTGTATATTAACCAACGTTAAATGCATTAACACTATGGTATCCCAAGCCTTAAACCTTTCAGTCCCGCATGCGCCACTTTTCTTGCAGAGCTTTGAAATCCTATAACTCGCCAGGCAATTGAGCTAGAGACCTGTTGAAACCCTCCACGGATTCAGCAAGTCTTGCAGTCAAAATCGAAAAAAATTTTTTTCGTTTTGGGTTTGAGCTTTTCTGGGGGGAACGTCACAAGTGGGGGTGTTTCTGGGTTATTTTGGTCATCTTTGCCTGGCCCTGGGCACCGTCCCAATGGGCCATTTTTTGGACTCAAAGTTTAGTTGAAGACAACGTCAAAAGCCGCGTCTACAGGGTCTTTGATTGACTTTCTAGCATATCGGGAGCTAAAATTATGACTCATAAACCAAAAATTGACCAAAATTTTGCTCTCTCAAAAGTCACTCTTGGGGGCATTCTACCGCAGGTAATAACTCGCCGTCAGATTGAGCTAGAGAGCTGTTCAAGCCTTCTAAAGACTCGTGAAGGTATGTAGTTTGCAATAAAAAAAAAATTTCAGTTTAGACTGTCTGGTTTTTTTTTAATGCTTATATAATCATAGGATGTTTATGTTATTTTTTGCTGACGTCAGCATTTCGGCCCGACCTCCTTTAAGAACCACAGGAGCCATTTAAAGGACACAAAATTTTTTTGAGTTTAGCTGTTTTTTGGTTACTATTCAGGACTTTGAAGGATCCGAACAGGTTTTTAGCATTCCTGGTTCCAAGATTAGGGCCAAAAAATCTTAAAATTAATTTGGTAAATCCTCAAAAAGGATTGAGAAAAGCCCCTTACCAATTAGCTGTTTTTTGCCCCAACTTTTGAACCAGAAACGATAGAAACTCAATCAATGGCTCTAAAAACACGTGTTCTGCCCTAGAATCCAAAAATACTGCGAGCCAAAATATTGGCGCATGGGATCGGATGATGACGTCATATAATTAACCAAAAAACATGCTCCTGTCATGATCACATTAGCCCAAAATCCCCCAACCAAATTAAAAAAATTTTTTTTTATTCTAAACTACACAACGCCACTAGTCATTACGGGGTTTGAACAGCTCTCTAGCTCAATCTGCTGCCGAGTTATGGCTGGCCAAAGTTTGCCCTGTAAGGGCAAATTATGCCTTTTCTGAAAAGTTTTGAATTAGGCCAAAAACTGGGTTTTTGACCCATAATTTTGGCTACAGATATGCTAGCAAGTGAATCCAGGACGTGGATTGTCTCCTAGTTTTCAACAAAACTTTGAGCCAAAAGAGTGGGTCAAAGGGTTGGGGCCCAGGGCTGGACAAGAGGCCAAAATTTCTAAAACATGCCTTCTTTGTGATGTCACCTCCAGAAATCCCCCCACTGAAAATGAAAACGTTTTTTTTCCATTTTGACTACAAGACTTGTTGAATCCATGGATGGTTTGAATAGCTCTGTAGCTCAATCGCCTGGCGAGTTATAGGATTGCAAAGCTCTGCAAGATTTGGGGCTTTTGCGGGACTGAAGGGGTTAATCGCAACTAACGTTTAACTATGACCTTAGTCACATGACTATAAATGATCAGTGTCACATTCGTCATAACCTGTACAACTCGGCTTACGTAGCTATAGTCGGAGGTGAGGTAGATTTTATTTTCACTTTGAGCAGTTTTGTCTGCGTATTTACTGCCAGCAAGTTATCCCTACTATACCCTATGCTAGGATTTTGTTTTTTGTGTTGCCGGCTACCTAGCGGTTCACCCTCCCTGCGTAGCCGGTCACCGGCTACCTAGCACTTGACCTTGTGTAGCTGTTGCCGGATACCTAGACACTGCCAAAAACTTTTAGATGGCGGAGCCATCTTCATTTTGCAATGAAATGTTGCGTTAAATAAAATGTATTGCCTCATAATCCATTTGCTGCTCACTTCCTTCAGCTGCGTGCTTGCCTCACCTGGTCATCTGTACATACCTCAACCCTTCACCCATTGCTTGCCCACCATCATCTGTGTTATGTTATTGATAAGTTGTAAACAAGACAAATGCAAATAATAACAAAAAAGAAAAAAGAAACACGGGAAAAGCAAAAGATGCAAAATGGACACAATTATTAGAGAAAACAAGTACAGGAAAATGTGAAAATAGTGGAGAAGCGCAAATGTTAGACCAAATACATAATAAACAGTAATTTAACACAGATGATAGTGGGCAAGCAATGGGTGAAGACTGAAGAGTTGAGGTACTGCATGCACAAATGACTAGGTGAAGCATGCACATACTCATAGGTGAGAGAAGTAAGCAACAATAATGGTTATGATGCAGAGAGCAATCCAATAATATGTATTGTATATGCCAGTCTGCACTCCGTGGCAAGCTCACTCATGATTTTTTTTTTCTTGGTCGTCTTGTCACACAGCAAGAATGAAATATAACAATTTGCCCTTCACGCTTCTGCAGAAACCATCACGCTCCATTCATTTTTTCACTCAGAAACCACATTTTTACCTAAACGTTTTCCAGTAAGGTCTTCGATTGCACAGCATTAGTAATTAGTTTTGACAGATATCCCAAACAAGATTATGACTTTTAGATTCCTGATAGAGTCAGATTTACTTGCGGCATCATGATTACACCACATATAATGTTGAATTCACAACAGCAATAAGAGTGGTCTTAGTTGAGTGTGGAAACTTCATGATTGCTGTTACGCAGAGGGTCGTCAGTTCCACTCTCTCTTTATTTTGCTCAGGGCGACGCAGCACTGTGTCTACAAGATACCAGACAGAATTCTAAATGTTGGAATAAGTTGACGATTCCAAACCTAAATGTTGTTGAAGACCTCATCAACATTGTTGTTGAATTTTAATCAAGTTAAAAAAACTTTCAAAAAAACTGTTTCCCACAGTGAAAGTTTTAGTAGATTACTTTTTCAAAGTCTAACAACTTGGTGAGTCAAATTCAATATCAAAATCCTGCCCTTCTGCTCTGAGCCCAAACAATACCTCGAAATAACATTGGAGAGGTCGATCATGTATCGTCAACACCTTGAGTTACTTCACAAGAGGAGAAATCACGTGTCCCACTCCTGAGGTGGCTTGCTGGTTCTGGTTGGGGTGCTGGAGCAACAATTCTGCGAATAACCACCCAAGCCCAACAGATATGAGATATTCATTGTTGTTGAAACCCAACAGATATTGTTGTTTTCTGAACCACATCACGATTCAGTATTCTGCCTTCAAAGGGGTCCCCAACTTTTGGCCCCTGTGACCGTGTTCCCCCTCCCAATTGGGGGTATGGAGTGGTTGCACAATAACCAACACATTTGCTAGTGCCTATTTTGTGGCTATTTTGCCTTTAGTCAGACATGACTGGTTGAGGTGGTTACGTGACAAGTCTTATACGCAAAAAGACAATTTCTAAGGTTGAGGATTCAAGGTTAAAAAAACTGCAGCCTATAGTTCACATAGACAAGAAGCCACTAACAGCTTGCCAGCACTGAAGCCACGACAACACTTATCCACTGTGCAGTATTAAACCTTTACAGATGATCAACGAAACAGGTCATGAGTTCCCAGCATGTCATGTAACCATTTCAACCACCCGTGTTCACGAGAAAACAAAATACAGTAGCTACATCAGTGCTTTTGACTCATCGCTCATGAGGTAAAATTAAATACAAACACTACACTTTCAACATATTTTATTTTGAATGCCATGTCTACAACTCCCCACCACAATCAGTTTATGATAGATCTTGACAAGAAGGGCACGATTCTTTTTCTATATGATAGCATATGTTAGGCCTTTAGTGGTACTCAACTCTCATATTTTCTATTGTTGATGTTTATATCCGGACTGGAAAACGTGGCAGTTGTCGACGAGATATCGTGCGTGACATTGAGATTTTCAGGCGTAACACGCATGAGAAAAATTTTGGCGCGTGAGGGTCACGCGTAACTGTTTTTCACTGAAATCATAATGGCGCTTGAAATCTCTTTTCCAAAAAGTTTTTATGAATAAAAACCACTATCTTGTTTTTTTGAGCAGCTCCAGTGCCTCTTGTGTTCAGTGGCGTTACTAGAGGTTTGATCCAGAGGAAAAACTTAGCTGAAAGGGCTCAATGTGTTTTGTGCGCCTACTGAAACATTGGTATAAAGAACAAACGATGCAAATAAAGTGGGGCAAGCATTTTTCTGAACTGTTTCATGTGTCTAATGGGGTTAGACAAGGGGGAGCACTGAGCCCATACTTGTTTGCTGTTTATTTAGATGATTTGTCCAATGAACTAAACAACATTAAAGCAGGGTGTTATATTGGTGAAGTTTTATTAAATCATTTGATGTTTGCTGATGATATTTGTGT
>Ga0210059_1000512_pt1 | contig 50044 bp, 31 predicted proteins | sample Ectturendosymbi2_FD_188042 | JGI IMG/M metagenome (GOLD analysis project Ga0210059, IMG submission 188042) | Ecteinascidia turbinata endosymbiont from Florida, USA - Sample 2 (SPAdes) (version 2) | ecosystem: Host-associated > Tunicates > Ascidians > Unclassified | place: Key West, Florida...
AACACTTGGCGCGAAATTGAGTATCGCCTTGACATATTGAGAGCAACAAATGGAGCACATGTTGAAGTCTATCAATAGCATGAAAAAGCAAATTCTTGAAATATGGCTATTACTTAAACTACTCCAAATTTTATAATTTTAAACTTTAATAAACAAACTTCACTTTGCAAAAAACTGTATGATTTTATCTACTTTAGTTACTTCGCAATTACATTTTGAAATGTGTGCAGGACTTTATGGACACCCTGTATATTCCAGGAAGAAATAGCAAGTCGCCCCCTAGGAAATTATCGTTAGTGATCGCATCAACACAACCTTAGTAATAGTGTTGTTTTTTTGTGACGAAATAACGGTTCATACATGTCAATAGATTATACAGCATTGCTTGGAAGAAAACGGATATATTAAACGAAGAACTGTACAAGTACAAAACGTTTTTTATAATTTACTGCAGATTCAATTTTTTGGTATGAAATTACATGAGCTAGTGAAATCTGTGTAGAAGTATGCCCCAAACTAGTCACTTTCATGCATTGCTATTACAGTGATATCAATAATCTCATAATCATGCATGATGTGTTGCATATATAGTGTAGAAGCTATAGGATATTTAAAAGCAAAGTTCTACATAAGAAACAACATCTTGTGGTTCCTTTGTCCAAAAAGATTGGCTAAAGACCATGAGGTCATCTAATCTCCCAACCCTGCAATACAACTTTAACTCCGATCATTAATCTGATATTTACAGATGAGCACGTGCCTATGTACACAGAGTTATCATGATGAAGTATTTAATTTCACAGGTGTGGAGATAAGAAAACACTGGAATTAATGTACATTTATTTGAAAATGCAAGTTTTTTGAGATAAAAAACAAATTGGAAAAATATCAAATGGCAGACAGGTATTTAAGCGTAACCTACATTAGAAGGGAAAAATTTACAGTGCCTATTAAGCATATAACCGTAAGAAAAGACAATGGAAAAATCACAAAACACGAAAGCACAAAAAATGATCAACACAAGATGGGTTAAATCAATTCCATTGTTACTTTGCGCCATCTAACTGAGAGAGTAGGCACTTTTCTTTAAAGTCAAAATGAGATCTAAACTTGATATGGCCAGGTATTTCTGACCGCATGTTGGACCCATTGTATTTGGGGGAGCATTGCCCTTGATGGGTAACAAGAAATTTAAGTTGCAAGTTTGGTGGGGTAGCTATGACTTGTCTGAATAAATTTAAACTCTGAATTTTTCAGGAGACCCAATTAGCATGCTTGTTCATTCCCCGTTCAAGAATGATCCTTTGCTCAGAAAACTGTTGTGTACCGCGTTTGTTCTTAAACTTCATACGACACCCGGCCTTGAATGCTAAAAAAGCTTGAACCGACCAATGAGCGTAATCCTTAGATCCAGACGATGTGCGTTGGTCATTTGCGACCACTGGTCTGGTACCCGGTTCACGTATACAATGCAGGAGAACAAAACCTGTGTGCGATTTATCTGTGGTTGATTAACAACCTCATGCCGCGCTTGAAAAGAGATCAGCATCGTTAGGAACCAGGAAGTTGCTTGGATACAGACGGTGTCTGCTCTTACGATCTTTATCAACATGCAAGTTGAACTTTAGTTACAATTGTTTGTTTGCGCGCCATTTCCACGAACGCAGCACCCATGTTTTTCGTTGTTCCTGGAAAAAACGTGTTTCCGTGTCCGAGCTCTCCAATTAATGAGAAGTTTCCTTCACAAGTATTTGATCAATTTCAACAGCTTACGGGCAGTATGGGCGATTTATCCAATAGAGCCGCCATTTCTGTTATCCCCCAGTCGTTTGCAGATTGTTGATCAGTGTGGTAATGTGATGCGTACAAGCATTTTAGTGAAAATTCCCCGATTTTTGGACGGTTGTGGAATAAGTGGATAGCTAAAACAACTTCCTCTGTGGGTTGTAGGTATAATGCAAACTTCAGTCTGTAACTGCGCTGAAAGCTAATTATCTCATTGCACAACAAAATTAACAGTTTACAGACAATATTCTAATTATTTTGCCCTTTCTAAATAACTTTCGTTGCTCTCTAGGTCAAGTAGCGTCAGATACGAGAATATCTGAAGGTGAATTACAAAAGAAACCAGAAAGAAAGGGCAGAAGGGCTTTTTTCCGGAACTTTTTATTCTAACTAAGGCACTGCTTTGTTTTAGCAATACGCACATGGTAAACACGCTTAGAATACTTACATTCCAAATTACTGACTGTGTTGCCTGCTCTTATTGGTAGACTCAGTTCACCCGAGCTTTCTCAGTTAAGTTCTCATACTATCTTTTTAGATAAAGCATTGATGTAGACATGTACGGAAAGATCCTGTAGATTGTGCGTTAATTTCAAATTTTTACTTTAAATTGTGTGTCGCGATGCCTGATTTTATCTAAAATCTGCAAGCTGCTTTAAAAACTAACGACTGAAATGCTGAAGGTCAATCTCACTTTGGAAATTTTATTCAACTCATCCTCAGTATCTGAAGTTGAAACAGGCACGACGCTTGCATATTGTCCGCATTTTATGCAGCAGCTCCGCAAAAATATTTAGCGGTATGACGAACTTACTATTTAGCAGTAAGTTTTTGTGCAGCTCCACAAAAATATTTAGCAGTATGACGAACGGTGCAAGCATTACGTCCTTGTTGCACTCCGTCATTTCCAATGCCCTATCAGACAACGTCATCAGGCGAAATGCCCTCTTGCTGAGCAATGTCAGTGACGTTGATACAGCAATGAATCCAGATTGTATCAAGTCCAAACACGCTTTACGATAAGCGTAGTGCAGGAGTTATGACTCCAAACAACGACATATTAGTGATGCTTCGCAGATAAATTTGTTTTGCGAACACAATGGCTTACCGGTGTTTTGTGTATGATTCGTTGTCTCCAAGCAAATCGCGTTATCTAGTGGACCACTGCTTGAACCACTGTTGTGAAAGCAGGACCAGGTTTTTGGCAGATTTGCGGCAGAGACCCACGTAGCAGCATGAAGTAAGACCTCGTCGATGTGATAGGGAAGGCGGTGAAGAATCATTTTTCACGACTGTTGTATAGAATCATTTGATCTTTCACTCCGCCGTTCTGGTGCAACGCTGTGTTGGTCAAGAGCGTGTGCCAATTCTCTGCACGCGCAAAGCACGGGTTGCGGAAACAAACGCTTTTGTCAAAGGCAACTGCCTATTTTGTAGTCATCCCACCAAGTAGCAGATAGCGTTTCAAGATTTTACAAAAACAATTTCTCGGATTTGAAAAACTTCTCGGAATGGTCTATCGAGTCCGACAAACATTTCTGTCGACCTAGGTCCCAATACCCAGTTGCGTTTTTTCACTAACTACCATTTTAGTTTGACGTTTGTTGGAAAACATCTTTTCGCCAAGTGTATACAAATACCTTGCTTCCCAATGGCGGAAAATTGCAACTTAACATTATTGTTCGAACCAATATCTTTTTGTTGTAATTTCGCCCTGAATGCCTGAGAATTCACTAAGATGTGCTGTATATGCTTGTATCTAAATTAATTCGTGACAGAGTTGTCAAAGTTTACCGCGGGGTTCGTCGTGGTGTGGATTAATTTGATGCAGTCCGAGATGGATCCGTGAAATTGAGTTGTAGAAAGCCTACGAATCAGTTACGTGCACCAGAAGAACGTGTGGAATCGACATAAATTTTGTGCCGAGGTCAATCGTTTTGTATCAGTTTTTGCGGAGTTTTTTCGGACCAGTCTAATACCAGCATCCATTTCAAGATACATCGATCTACCGCTGATGCGGGTCAAGACCTCCAGCTAAGACCGATCGTCGAAACCGCCACCCTCCAGTGACTGTGTTGGCTGTCCACACATGCTTCGTAATACACCGGTTTCTTTAGAATATTTGCCACGATATTTGAAAGCAGAAGTAGAAATTGCGCGTGCCACTTTTATGTTACGATCCGATAACACCACTCAGAGACCATATGTTTATTTCCAGTACTTTACTGGGATTGATGCGTTTTACAGGATAGGAGGCGTAACGACTTCGTTTTGTTGTTTTGCGATAGCGGTCAGATCTCACCAGTACTTGACGAACGCATCATTGTACCAAGCAAGAAACAGTGCGTTAAACAGGTTTCAGTCGTTTTTGTTTTTATTTATTTATTTATTGTCAGTGTGCTTCAATCTTGACAGCAAAAGTGGAATTAGGCACGTCAGATAAGATCCTGACAGTTTCTCAGAAATAGGAGCAGGTTATCAGTGTGACGAGAATTTCTCGTTCAACGACGTCAATACAGCATCACTGAAGCTGAGGGCACACTGTGCCACCGACACCTGCTGGTCAAGACGGTACTTGCTGCGCAATGACACATTAGCTGTTCTGCTTCAAAATTTCTTACGGAGTTGTTTATTAGAAGATTTTAATTTCTCTTTTTTTGTGTTTTTGCTAGGAAATTGACAATTTTACACTACGCGTCCTGTTTTCACGAAAAATTGCCTCGAAAAACTTCCGGGGCGTTTTCAATGTTCCTGTAACTTGTTTCAGCTTTATATCATTTTTAGGGCTTAAGAAAAGTAATGAAATACATAATCTTGCTCATAATATTGTAATGAATGATTAAATGAAGAAATAATTTTTTTTTCTATTTCTATGATATGTTTTTAACTAAAAATGCTGTTAGCAATTACCTTAGCATCTGTAACGACCTTTCGTAATCGAAACGCTGGCATTACATCGTACGTGAATTGAGGCACGTGTGGTTCATTCAACTTTACAACAGACTATTTGAATATTAATGGCCATCACCACCTGCAGCCTCAAAAAACGGCATCCCAACTGTATCATAGTTGTTGTTACAAGTGTAGCTTTAGAGATTCCAGTGGTTTACTCTTTAAAACAAATGCTGCAACTGTTGATTTGTATTCCATCCTGTAACCCGTGCTGACGCGCCATATGCAAATGGCAAATTGTTTTGCGCAACGTAGATACCTCTTTACATCATATCCATAATGCTGACGCCACCAGCGTAGCCGGAAACACGTTTTCCTCCATTGACTGGACAGTGAGAAAAATCCGCAACACTTCGTGAATGGACAGTGCTGGGCGCATTAACCACTTGCGTCATGACGTAATGTGGAACCGCAGTGCCAGTACTGTGGTCGTATATTTCACGCATTACTGAGCGGAAGCGGTAACAAACTTACAGAAGCATATGTGGCACAGGAATATAAACATCCTTCACCGGAAACGTACATTTTTTATTCAAAAGACGTGAATGTGTGAGTGCATTCATGACCTAACATTTTATTTTTCCTATTTGACTTCGTCGTGTTTTTTTTTCGATCTGCCGATGGCGTTAAAAACTTGCATCACAAGTGCCAACGTGTCCGTTTCTAAGCTGCAAAACGTACCTTTTGCCGGTGGCATCGTTCTGCTGTACCTGCTTTTTGAGTTTTTTTCCACACCTAATTGTCAAATCGTTAGGTTCCTCATAAACTGGCTAGGTGGTACAGTGGATTGAGAACGCACTTCTGATGAACCTGCAAAGATCGGTTCAATTCACCGTCGGGTCATATCGAAGATGTGGAAAACAGTACGTGCGGCTTGTCGTATCTCGCGCTCGACGTTAATGGATGAGTGCAACGGAAAGTTTCACGCACAGTGCTGTCATTGACTTGCCGCTGATGCGGTATTCACTACGTCAGCGGAGGCATGCCTGGCGCAGAGTCAGCGGGGATGGGCGCACACAGACCACTCGTGGCTCACCAAAACGCGAGCAAAGCGACTTTTATGAAACGTACTTTTCTTTTTCTTAAATTCTAAAATTCTACATTGTTTAGGCACAAATTGGATGAAAATTCCATGTTTTATAATGTTCATGCGTTTTCCTCAAGAAACTACAATGGCGACAAAGTCAAATCAATTAGCAATTTTTTTGCAATGTTCGCGTGGGAAATTTGTTATAGTCTAACCATGAAGCAAATCTCGCCCCACTGAAATATGAAGTGCTGTTCAGTAAAAGGTTAAAATCCTTGTCAAGACCGGCTTGATTCCACAAATGTACTTAGTTAATGATGCCCAGCGCTATCTTATAGTTACGTTTTCTGCTGTAATTTTGATAGAGCTCCCTTTATTTTGACGTGAGTCAAACGTAGTATGCTTCTGAAAAACTCATACAGGTGCAAAACGGCGCAGGAAAGAAAAAGGCACCTGTAAAGAAACATACAAGAGATATTGATTGCTTTGATGTGATTGGAACGAGTTTTAGTCCCATGGAGTTTTTACCTCCAGCCAAAAAATACGAGACCCGGTTAAAACTTGCGGTGGCAACGCTGTACTTACATGAAAGTGGAAATGCTGCCTTAACGTTTGCTGCATTTAACTTTGATTTGATCGAAACCTTTTGCATAAATGTCTTTTTTTCTTGCGGCAGAAGACTACGAAGCCGCAGACAAATGCTTGAGCAGTCCGTTTGTTTAAAGCAGGTGTGGGGGACCTATTTATTATCACGGGCCGCATAACTTGTGGTTTATCGCTGGCGGGCCGCAAATAATTGATTTATCCTAAAATTCTAACTCTATTTTACTACGAGGGATAGAGGCTTCTTATGACATAATATCTTAAGGAATAGAGGCTTCTGGCGTACTGTTTAAGTATCTGTTTATCAAGAATGGCTACAATCAAGGCTTTATAGAAAATAACGGATGGCATTGTCTACCTAGGGGGCATTGCTACAATACCATCCGTTCGGTTTGTGAAAACCGCTCTCGTCCGTTTTTTTTTTTTTAATATGATTACATTATCGTTTTATTCATGAATTTATGTTAACAACTGCGAAGTGAAATCGTGCCAATTGTAAAGCGTAAATCTGGTTAAGCATTGTGATGGTCTTTAGCTGCGTAATTCGTGAATTTGTATGTTTACTGTTAGTACTAGGAAGTACTGTTGTTGGCGGGGCTACCTTGTGGATCTTGCGGTGGTGGTTTAGCCAATAACCGCGTTTTCGATAATGACATTGATTACCGAACAAAATGCCTTAGTCGTACCTTATCGTTCAACCCCTTATACGTACCTGCCAATAACAAACGTTTTTGGATGATTGAAGCTTATTTTCAAGTCATAACAACACCAACAGATTGATTGGCAGTTATATTGTAAAAGGCTATACCAATAAATCCCGTTATGAGATGTTGAATCTATTGTGTTTCACCACCAGACTGAGGCTGCACATTCGACTTGCTGTTCTACGATCGTTGTTGCATCACACAACCACGAGGCCATTTGCACTCTGGTTCGGAAACGCTTGTTTCGTCCGCTGCGTAGTTATCGTTTGTTGACAGATTTATACGGAATTGGCTACCGCAGAATTCTGTGTCGCTGTGCCTGGTGTCGATAATGTCGGGCATGTTACGTACGGTAACCTGCCGAACGCATGTACTACGAACGTTAATGGCAACGCGTGTGGTTCTATTTGCTGCTCAGCAGTCCATAGAAATCAGGTACATGCTGTCTCACTCCCTATCAGCGTTGGTTTCGCATTATACGAGCGTATAACCTATCAGCACGCTATGATTTGCGTTTGGGATTTTGGAACAACAAACGATGTTGTATTCTTGTTGCAAAGCTGCGGTTTTCACTGTTACCGAAGTCAGCTTTGTATTGCTTCTCTACACTCAAGTTTCGTTTTGGTGCCCTGCTAGCTAGATACAACCAATATGTTTGTGGTTCTGGCTTGAAAATCCTTTAACTCTTATCCTTCATCCAAAGTGACGTGATGTCAGCACATATCTGACAGGCTGGCAGAGGAAGAACGTTCGAAACGACATTATCTCCCACATAAGAAGCGGTGCTAATTGTGATGTGTTTATTTTCGTTTGGAGGTTAAATCGTGCTTTTCACACAAAACAGCAAATCGGAGAAAAAATCGCTGACTTCGCCCCTACTGTGAACTTTGTGTTGACTTGCAAGTGAACCGCGATCGTTTCGGACCGGATTGATCCCACTGACAACCGGCCCTTTTTCAGCTCTTGAAAACTACTTTTCAACCGCGTTTTGTTATTACTTACTTTGTTTTAATTTTATTGAGGGTTCAACTGCTGGGCAACGAGCTTATCTCGTGTGATTGTGTTATCTTGAATGATGCGACAATCACGACCGTTGTTGTTACTGCTCGTATTGGACGTCGGCGTTTGTGGTGGTGTTCAGTGCAAATTATGTCTTTAACTGAGAAACTAGTTCAGACGGAAAGTACTGCGGTTGTGTTAGGATATTCAGATTTATTCACAACCTGGTTGTTTTTTTTCCTCCAAGCAATGATCTCGTCATATCTAACGATGCTGTAAAATGATCCAGTGTTCGATAGCTCGTTGTCTAATATTTTTCTTGATCTTGAAAAAATGCTTTACGCCCTGGTTGAGGTTGTTGGGCAAACAATGTGGTTTTGAACTTTTTTTTTAAATTCCGAATTCACTATGAAGCGATTGTTGCGTGATAGTTCCACTATGCCTTTTCTCGAATTTGCTCATGATCGGTTGCTTGAGCAAGTCATAGCAAAAATTTAACAATTAATCTTTTTTTTAAATCCAGCAGTTAAAGCAGTATCTGTGGTTTCTTTGTCTGTTTTGCTTTGGTAATACTATCTTGAACTCACAAAACTTCCACTAATTCGTGTAGCTCCATAAGGACTCACCGATGCAAAATGCCTTGGGGGGAGTTCGCTTGTGTACGTGCAATTGTCTGAAGAAACAACTCAACAGAAGCACGAACGGTTGTAGCAGAACTTGGTGATTGGCTGATCTGAACGCAGCATCCGCTTGTTCTTATCGTTTCTCGCTTCTCTGGTTCTTTTTAAGGAAACTGTCAAGAGCTGCAGGCTGCTGCTTATTTTTCTTGTGAAACCTTCACAAAACCGATAGCGAGGTTCCTCAGAGCAATTAACTTGTGAAATCGACCTGTTCATGCCACGCAACCGCATGTCGGCGTGATCACACCAAGATCTAAAAATACCATTGTCGTTAGATAGGAGCTGAGGCTGTCCGCTCTTATTTAAATGGGACTACCTGCTCGATGCTATCGGTGCCATGTCCTTTCGAGCATTGTGTTGCTGCTTCTTGCTCATCACCACTTTCGTAATGGCGAGGTCGCAAACGTCAGATTAGAATCTATGCATGCAAAATGTGGAAGTTTTTTCGAATTACCCGAAGATTTATTTCGTCTGTGGCGTCAGGCTGTCTTCCAAATTCCTCATCCATACCCTGTGCCAGCCGCAAAGTGCTTTGTGATTTCGGCGTAACCATGGGTTTTTTGAAAATGGTGGGAAGAACTAGGTAAAGCGAGACCTATGTTCCGCAGATCGATCGTTCTGGTTTCCTAATTCAGTTGTGCGGACTTATTTTGGGTTGGCCTAAAACAACTATGCCTCTCTCGCAAAGTTCATTGAACATCAACGCTTCGAATAGCATCCCTTTAGTCAACCCGACGAAGGGCATTTAATTGGCAACGCCGGCAGAGGCAAGTTGAAACGTTTCGGAATTAACCACTGAACAGCCTGGGTTGCTGCTGATGTTCGAATAAAACTAAGTGGTTTCTTCTAAATTTCCAGGGATGCAAGTTCATCAGAGGGCGTCAAAAAGAAATGTAGTCTGAAAGCCCTATGCTTATCAATCGTTAGAGTTATTTTTGTGCAATCTTTGTTCCGACAAGGTTTACATCAAAAAAGGTTGATTGTACAACAACGGATTATGACAAAGGAACCTTCGATTTTTATCACAAATAAATATTATAAGAAGTGAAGAGCCATGGTTTTATGTTTGCCGGTGTGTTTGAGACGAGGGCGTGCAGTTCAAGTGTAAACCTGGGATTTTTGGGTTATGGAGACCTTGTTAGGCAACCGCAGGCCCGCAACTAGGAGTGCAGGGGGGTTGCGTCCCGCTGGAAATTCCCTCTCCCTGGAAAAATGTGTTGGACATAGTTTAAAACTATTGGGCATAGTTTAAAAAATCTGGGCCCCTCCCAGAAAAGTCTTCGCCCCTCCTGGTGTCCCAAGGTGGTTACGAACCTGGGCAACCGTCATTCAACTTTACGTAAACCACCGGCAGGTGCTGCCCTTTGCTGTCTTTTATAGTAAATATGTACATTTGTATGTATTTCATATTACAGTATTTGTAAAGTGGCTGTTTGGGTAATCTTTCGTAAAAAATATTGATCTGCATCCGCAACATCCGTACCTGCGAAAGAAATCCGTTTGTTCCGTTTTTCATAGTATAGGCTGTCAGGCGTTCGGTATTGCAGGCTGTGTAACAACGCAGGCCTCATGTTCGACCATATAAGTCCTTCCAGGAACCACTATTTTAGAGTGTGTAGGGAGTAACTTCTGTTATCGTTTTCGGCTGTGCCAATGCGCCGCATCCGTGATTGATTTAATATGGCGCCGGGAAATGCCAATTTTTGGTTCCAATAGCGAATGTTTTTCGGTTTCCGGTAACGACTTGTGAGAACGTGACCTCAAATAGTTTGTCATAAAAGCGCAATAGATTTTCATCGACAAGCTATTGAGAAACGCGTCATTTGTGTTGAAATCTGCATAACAAACGCCCCTCATTCACTTGGGCAAGGTGCGGTGTAATGTTACACTTCTGATTTTATGGAATTCGCATGTTCCGCCTATTGTGAAGCTAATGCTCCACTGCTTTCCTTAGTGCAGTGTCGCGCATCCCTTACCATGCGTTTGCAGACCATGCCTAATTTTTTTTACACATTTTACTTCTTTATTTGAAGTTCAAATGAAAACACCAGTGTCTTATGCAAAAACCATCAGACCCCTCCTCTCTCAGGGTTTGTTTCGAACATAAGAATTTTTTAGTGGAAATTCAATATGGCTTTTTGTTTGAAGTACAGTGCAAAGAAGCTGTTTGTTTAAAAACTAAGTAGGGATAGAGTTGAAATAAAACAGTCTTTGTAAAATTTGTTTGAAACTTTGTTTTCACCAGTATATTGTGCTAAATGGTGCTGGAAACGCTGTGCAGATCCGGCAAGCGACTGAGTAGAAGTGGTTTGCGTGATAGCACTTTATTCCTTAACCCACTGGTGGTTAGCCGAAGGATGTCGGAACAAACGTATGCTTATCAATACAAGTGAAGCTCGTTGATTGTGGAGCTCCCTCACTGGAAGATGCTCGAAGCCCAATAGGTCCAAAATTCTGCAAATCCGAAACGCAATGGTGAGCAAAATGTCCAATATTTAGAACAGTGGTTCTTAACCTTCATCTTCCAAGGGGGTAAATTGACTGAACCATAAATTGCAGCCAATGCAAATTTTTATAAATCATCCTAAACTTTTAAGAGTTTGTTACATTCGTATTGTCAATAAATGAGCACCATTGAGTGTATTGGGGATAAATCTGGTGATCCTGTTTGACAAAAGGGTAAGATATGTAAAAAAAGGTTAAGAACCACTGATTTAGGACATGTGCAAGACAGTGCCGTTTTAGACCTCACACTTGCAACGTTGGCTTTGGTGCGATGAGATCTGTGGCGAAGAAGAGCGGTCGCAACCTCGTGGAATGCGAACAAATTGAACTACTGCATAGCTCACAAAGTATAGTACGCTACATATCACGGCCGCACACAGAATGTGGTTATTTCTAATTTTTCTAAATTATTTCTAAAGTCAGTTTTTCGGTGAAGCCCTTGAATATATCATAACGATTCGAACAGTTTGTGAGTCGAGTTGATTGCTCTGAAAGCCAAAACAAGACAAATTGATTTACATCAAAAACGCTCTCTTTCGTCAGTTACTTTTTGCTTTTCAATCGGTGCCTGCATTCTCAGTATGAATAAGTGGCGTTGCGTTAGGCGATATAGTACGGATTTCAACTCTTTGATATACAGGGTGTCCATGAAGTCCCTTTGCAGTTTTGAAGATTTATTACAAAAGCAGTTGACAAGATTTGTTAACAAGATTTGTTCTAATGTATACAGCGGTTGTCAAAGTTTTGTAGGACCTTGTGTACTGTTCAATGGCTGGTGGTTCCAACTTAAGTTCATCAGATTTCGTCTCAATAAAACATACACATTGTGTCTGCTCTGGAGGTGAGTAGCCATTTTTAGGGTTACGTTTATCAGTTGTTTACCATTTAAAGAGTACTTGAAGCACTAAATTTCAATGGGATCACAGTACTCCTATAGACACTGTTCAAAACAAAACAAATCTAGTTAAGATATCATATCGACTGACTTTGTAATAAATTTCTAAATTTGCAAAAAGTGACTTCATGGACACCTTGTTACCAGGTAATATTGTGTACAAAGAACAATGATATACCTTGATACAACCTTTTGACTTACTGTAAAAAGCGAGGAGCAGTGTTTGAGTCCCGTTCTTCCCACGATCTATTTGTGTTTATTGAAGAGGCTGTCATGCCCAAGGCGAGGTCATTTGCCTTGTTTTGCCTGGTCTTGTACTGAAGTAGCGTGCCGAGACGAACGTCGCCAGTTTATTTTATTGCTCGCGTTGATGCTCGGCTTTTCTACTATCCGTCATGGGGGCAATTCGTGTCAAATTCGATTGCTTGACCAGGTTTATTTGCCCTGTTGTGACCGATCGTTTGCAGAGCATGGAGAAATGAACTCGTGTTTTCATCACAGCTGCCTTGGTTATTTGTCAGCGATGTGAAAAGCGCTATTATTTTGCACACGCTCGTCAAATCCTACTAGCTGGCGGCTGTGCCATTGTTGGAAGAGCGATGGTATCGAGCAAACAGGGTCGTCTGATGAATACGTCTGCGGCAATCCTGCATGCTGTTCTCATTCACATTGTGGCTTGATTCCAATCGCTGCTACCGGAGAGTGCAGATCTGCGATTTATTCACCCCAGATCTCACCAATGTTCTCTTCTTACGTTTCAAAGAGGATGCTTGTTGAGGTTAGCAATTGACGTACGCACCAAGACTAGGGAGCGTTTTTTTGGCTTAGATGAAACAAAATGGATGTGCGGCGTATTCAATCTTTTTCGAAAGAGAAAAGGACATCCTGTATGAGGTTTGCGCAGGTACTGCTGCAAACACACCCTAGATCGCTGAGTACATGATCTCGCGATGTAGCCGGAAGAAAAATGAAGTTTTTTAAAGATGCGTGTGGTGTTCAATAAAACACAGATATGACGTCCGTAATTATCTGCCAAATTGTTCCGAAACCGGTTGCTTGCAAAACAGTTGAGAAACTACACAAAGTGGCGATGGAGCTTTACTCCTGATTAATGCGCAAAGTTTTGTTACCACTAGGACTTTTGCAGCAATTAAGCAGCAGCCCATATGTTGCTCAACTCAATAACGACATTTTTGTAGAAAATCGTGATGAAAGAAGAGCTGAGCAAACCGTAAAACTACGTTTTATTGGGTTGTTACTAGTTTTTACTTGTTTGTTAATTATAAGATCCTTTGTGTCAGAACTTTGTGTCCTCAAATGTATGTATGACGAAGCGTTTTTGGGATTTTTGCTGTGCCCCTTTATTTCTGTAAGGTTTTTGATGTTATTGATGTGTAAATATGATTATCCATCACTGTATACATCGGCAGTGAGCAAGTTGATTCTGAATGCTTGTTTTTGCTTTTATTGAAACACCAATGGTACGGTTTTTCGGGTTAATGTTTGGCTACGCAACAGTTAAGTATTCACTGCTTTCACTATTTCGAAGCCCTGTGAAAAGCAGTGTGCCTTTCCGACCGATATATCCAGACTTTAGTGTGTACAGATTGGATCAACCAAACTCATTTACACTTAAATGTTAAGAGATTTGCTCGATCGTAGATGCACTAGTTATGTGCTTCGGCAACGGAATGTCACGGGGAGGTCAAAAAGGCCATTCCGTGACATAGTCTAAGTTCAGCTGCCAACTAGCTGAGATAAGTTTCGTAGGACAGACTGTAGACGACGTGTATCTAAGTGACTTACTCGTTATCGGCTGATAATTTCCTCAGCCTGTGACATCTGCGCGACATTCTTTGTGTTGCAGGCATTTCTCATCTCCACTTTATTGCTCGTTATCTGAAGCTGTAGCTCCCCGAGATGCTTGGAATAACAATCATCTTGCGTTGTGCTTGTGTTGATGATTTGTGTTTGACCCCATCCCTATGTATTTGTAGAGTTGACGATGTTCAGGATCAACGAATAGAACTGTGCTTATTACAGCTTCACCCTGCTGATTTGCAGTATATATTCATTGGCCTTTCCAACTTCACCACAAATGAATACGTTCTTTTATCAACCTTTGCACTTTTTCTTATTTGTAGGATTTAAGCTTGGCAGAAAAAGAGCCCGTCATTGACTACGGCGCACAAGTACCATTTGTACCCTTTGTTTTCCCTGTGCTACTATAACCAAGGGTTTACTGTTCTCGCCAGTAGCCATTGCAAGTACAGCAAGTTACTTTTATGCTCATGATAAGATTGAACAATAGGGCGAAGTTCCAAACAATGCACGAACTATCCAAATTCAGCTCCAGAGTGAATGGGTCAACGTCATGTCCTCTATGGCACCTGTTGACGTGTCATCAGAAGTTCGTCTCCCTTCATGACCTTGCAGCAAAAAGTGCCAGCCCGTGGCTTGGTATTTTTTATATGCAAGTTCTTGAAACTGCATTTAAAAAATTGCCTATTGTACAGGATGATGGCGCTGGTTTGTGCAGCCAACTTTTTTGGTGTGGAGTGGACAGTTGTGGCAGTGATATTGCGGGATAAGATATGCGACCTCATTTGACATCGCGGAATGACCGGTTTTGAGGGATTTCCCTGTCGTCAGGAACATAAGTCTTGACACAAAATCCTTCTGAAATCTTCAGCTGTGCAAACATTGTCAGCAATCGGTGAGTGGGTCGCGACAAAGACAGCAAGCGTACCGGTCGCTTGATGTTTGTCACGAAAATCTGAAATGGGAAAGCAGTACTCCTTCAAGTGCCGACGATCTGGCTCGTGCTCTAGTAATTTGAGCCGTTTGCTGGCATTGGCAGGTCATCCACCGTCTGATTCATTTTACACCGTTTCAGGATTTCTCCAGCATTGCGCCAGCTGAAGTCGAAACTCGCGTATCTGCTCCAAACAAAACTGCCATTTAGTCCTAATATCAACCCGATGAACAGGAGGTGCCAGCTTGTTTAAAGTGTTCTTAGCGAACTGTGCCAGTGGTAACTATGGTAAAAGTACAGGCAGGAAAGCACGGGGTGAAGGACACCTATCTCTTGCCATGCTGCCTTTGAGTTGGTGTTTACATTAAATTTATTGTAATTGAATTGCGTGCAATAAACTGAGTAAGCATGTAATTGCAGAAAAACAAGCATTCAGTTTCATCTTGTGTTTTCCCAGCTTTTTTTCCTGTGTAGTCCGTAGTGGATTTTCGGGTATCAACGATTTGACTCACTACTTCGCTGGCATTGGCTAAGTTTTTCCTTGCTTCTGCGTTGGTTACGAAGCAAAGACTGTTTTATTGGCAGTATCAACTTTTGATAGTGGTTATTTTCTTTTGAAAACACAGTTAGTATTTCAAAACTTTTTTAAAATAAGGTCCGTAGCACATAAGAAAACTATTCCGTAGCACCACTGTTCGAAAACACTTTTCTGAATACTTTGTTTCAAATATGTTCGTATTCGCATTTTAATGTAGGTTCAATCCAGCTCTCTCAATGGATCTAAGTTCCGTATGTTGTTAGCTCATGTGTCGTACCTGCTGCCGGCCCCATGTTCACATTGGTGTTGTAATAATCTTTTACGCTGTAACTCTTAAGACATGCACGGAACACATTTTTTTGCAATAATGGTGAAAATGTTTGTTTCAACGGCACGGTTGGCTGGTTGATATACGGTAATGCGATGATTTTAGTGCGCATGCTGAGCGCCGCAACCATTTTTACGCGGAAATTCTACCATCAGTTCTTCAGTCATTCGGTGAGAAACACCACCTACTCATGTTTTCGCTGCTGCACGTGAGTTGATTGTTTGGCTGTTTATTTGTTACGTCATCGGCGATTTGTGACGCACAGGTAAACGCGTGCAGCACTACGACGTCAAGTTTTTCGATTGACAAAGGTCAGATGGCATCGATTCTAAGCTGTTTGCAGAAACTATGCAAAATATGTTATTGCATAGGAAATGGGTAGGCGGGCTTACTTGCCACGCCATTGGAGATCTTCGTGTCTTTGACGTCAGTTTCACGCTCGCGTACCGGTCATTGTGTATAGACAAGCTGTCACGTCCGCTCGCACGTCTGTGTAAAACCAAGCCGTGTCATTTGGACCATAACAACTCTTTCAAACGAGATCAGATATGCTTCTCGGATGATTGGGCAGCTGGCCTGCTGATATAACCCTTCAGTGTTCGATGTTCGTGAGGCAAGAGGGCTGGGCAAACGTTTGCTTGGCATACATGAACCTGCATGAAGTTTACACATATTGCCATTTCCAACGAAGGCCACGTGTTTGAAAACACATCAAGGACTAGCGTGCGTAAAGCGTGGCTCGTTATATAACAAACCCTGCCAAAACCATTCTTTATGAGCTTCGTAAGCAGTGAATTTCAACATAGTATATGATTGATTTAGTTGTTCGTGTTGAACATTTAATTGTATTAGGTTGTTGTTTTACTGTTCCGGTCGATGAAAATTTTTGACTGTCAGTCTAACAGAACGCCTTTTGTGGACGTTGCTGCTGATGCAGCATTGAAACGTAGGACTTCAGAAAACATTTCGGTGATTTTTCGCTGTTTGCTGCAGGTACCTGTTCTGTGTATGAGGCTGTCTTCATCAGCATGTGAAATATGACTCCCTTCTTTTGCCATTAGTACTGAATGGCTAAATACTTCATACGTTTTTTTATATATCCTTACTGTCTGGTTGAAACGGTAAATTTTCATTCACCCACCCACAAATTGTATTCAGAGTTCAAAGACGAAGGTCTCAGCCAAGCTTACCCTTGTGACGGCCGTCTTCTATCTAACTCGAACATCTTCATGACATGGTTGAAGTGTCAGGTTACTTGCGCAGAACTTCGCATTGCCGAAATGTGTACGACTTGATTCACTCGCGAAACACTTCAATAGTTTAGGGATAACATGAGAAGATGCTGTTGAGAATAGACGGTGCTGCAGCGTCATCACTGCCTCCGCACCAAACGCAATTCAAGAACGGTTCGCGCATGGCAAAGCTCACGGCATTACCCGTTCGTGTGGCGCAAAGCATTCTTGTCTGCGACAGCGCAATACGTTTTGCCCCTTCGTGTTTACTACCCCGGATCTTTTGGCTCGCTCATCCGTTTTTCGATCTCCTGTTATGCGGTTTCGAAAACATCCTGTTGATGGTGATGATGGAGTCACCCGGTATTACTTGCCACCTCGATACGGCAATCGAATCGTTGCGTCATAACATATGACTCCATGTCTGTCTTGATGGTATAAGATAGCACCTACCTGTCATTCAGCAAGCAAAAAAGCTTGGTCCACGTCTTGTTCCACACAGCTTGGTCGTACCCGAAGTTTCCAAGTGTATTTTCCCAGATCCTGATATATTTTGTGCCATTGCTTAGAATTCAGGGGTGGGGAACCTGCGACACACGGGCCAACTACGGACCGCATGAAAGTTATTATGGGCCGCATCAGATATTGTCATTACTCAAGTTGGTCACAACATCGCATTAAAACGAAAGTCCATGATGAACAGATACTTTGACAGTAAGTCAAGAGAAGTCCCTCTGGCTCCTCATAGTTTCATCTCCTTATTTTCCTTATAAAGAAAAGCCAGAATTTTAAGACGAAATTAATAATTATTTTTGAGGCTCGCCAGCGATATTCCACAATTCAATGCGAACCGTGATTGTAAATAGATACACACCTGTGTTGTCTTAGTTGCTGCAACTTCGATTACTGGTATATCGATTACTCTTTTTTCTTTTGAATATTTTATTATAAATAACAGCCACATACCGGTGGTTATGTAGTCGTAATGGCCACCAAAGCATTTTACACAACTTCAGGGATACCGTCACAAAATAATGTTCGAGTTTTTCGGTGTCCTGGCCCCACGTTCTTTTTGGTGATATTCTTGTGTAGTTATAATGTTTATACTGGCAGCTAAACTTGAATGCAATACAACTTCAGTTGCACATGTCGATAAAAAGCACTCCTTATGAACCATCTGCTTGCTTCAGATGGCAAGATTTCACACAGTCAAAGAGCAAGGTTTTGAAATGCGTTGGGCGTTCTTAAAAATGGAAGCATTGAAGATGACAAACGATGTGGAAATGCCCTTGAATGAATTGATAAATAAGTTGCTATTACACAAATCTTTCAAATACGAGTATATAGCTGTACTAGTTTCCCTAACACAAATTTATTCAAGACTTGATCAAGATCAGTGGGTTAGGGTCGTAAGTCGCTCTATCCGTACATCTCTTTTTCTTACATAATCCTCCGTTGTATCGGATTGGCAGTTGGGATTTTGCGACTAAACATAAAAACCGTTACCAGACAACATCCGAAGTTGAGCCACCTGCGCAGCGATTTGCTTAAGTTCTTTGGAGGATGACATATGCGAGAACAAAGCTGCCCGTCGACACGAACTGATGAGAAATATTGTTGAAGTCTATTTTGTTACGATGTTAACCTGCAACGGAAGCGCTGCTGGGTGTACTGGTAGCTAAATGTTACAGTTTGCTCTACGTAAAGTGTGAGGATTGATTCAAGCGTAGAAACTTGCCAACGCTGCAGTGCATTCAGTAGTGACCGCCTATGGCACTCCAGAATGTAGAAGGCTGTTTGATGTTCATCCCACCGACAAATTAGTGGCAATATTCTCCATCAACGAGCCCGCATTTATACGAAGAAGCTCTACACGACATACATGAAACATCCGATCAGTACCAAATCGTTACGAAGCCACGCTCGGCAATTCAGGTTTGAAGAAATGTAATGCTCACGAGGTTTTGGAAAAGGGAGGGTGCTATATTTCATCTCGGCAGTCTAATCCAAGATTTTCCAAACGGGGTGTGCGTGAAGTTAAGACAGAAGACAATTAGAGGTTTGCCTGCAGAAATCTCTCCGAAAATTGATAAATTGTGCAGTAGGAAGCAACCTCATCCTCATAAGATTGACAGTGTTACTTTCATATTGTTAACTATTATAGTGCCTGTATTTGACCTGGGTATGTCAACCGCAAAAGTTAAGTCTGGAGAAAGTTAGGAAAACGTCTGGAAATTTATATTCAAAATTGTGCAGCAACCCTGGGCAGGGCATAAACACCTAAATCTCGGAGTGTTTGAAGTAATCACCCGCAGATTCTTCGAAGAGCTTACTAACGATCTTTTGTCGCTGGCTGTTTTGCCATGAAAGCTGCATAACGCCGATATCCTGTAAAGCAAAAGTAATTTCCCTCCAAGCACGATGCAGAACCACTTCAATAATCGTCTAAAATCACGTGAGTACTTGAAAGAAATCACCTATTCTAAAAGGTATAGCAGGGTGTTTTAGGGACCCGATTCGGGTCTCTAGAATTGAAAATCGGGTCCCTAGAAACAGAGAAATCGGATCCCCACAGGTCCATACCGGCTACCTAACATTTTCCTTTAAAAAAACTTGGTATAGTGTGATGGTTGTTATTCGTTTTCTACGGCTAACCGTTGCAAGTATGTGAGCTTTCAGACCGGAAGCATTTGGAGGCAGCAAACCAGAGAGCGCATCAAAAGGATCATCTAACAGTGATAGCACATCGCCATTTATGAACTCCATCGGTGCATGTGAGACGCTGATGCTTGCATTAATTTTACATTTGTGCTTCGCTTGTGCTCTGTTGTATTGCAAGTGGTTCATGCCGACGCCCCCACCCAAACGTTGTCAAGGAGTGTTGTTGAACACTGGCCGCTAATGCGGGTAAGCGTAAATCTACCACCGTTATACAAGTCTCGTTTTCTGAAGTTCTGCAATGTCATGGCAACTCTTCCTGTTAACAACAAACAGCTCCACTGTCCGTTTGGTTCCATGCGTGGTTTCGCGTGGCCAGCTGACGACAAATCATATGGTGGGATTTTCTCTTCACAGAATTTTCCCAACCCCTTTTCAGCTGCGACAAGCTGAAGACCAACAAAAATTCCACAGTGGATTTTGTATGCTAATCGCTAGACCTGCAGTCGTGAGACTTCGCCACACTGTTGAATGTTTAGAACGCCTTTTGGACATTGTGATGCTGGTCTTTTGTAGAGACTTATTTCCAACTTCGGCATGACTGTTTTACCAGGAGTTGACAGATCCAAAATATTATGCCAGCCGTTATTCTAGTGTATTTATATTACTTTCTTCAAAAATGGCACCTGGGTTAATAAATCATCAGAAATGTTCATGCATTTTTTCCAGACATTGACGCACCTCAGAAATGACCAACTTTTTTCAAATGTAGTTTTAAAGTTAATTAGTTTTTTTCCTGCTGCAGCCTTTATCCGCTGTATTGGCCAATAGCAGCCCGCTGATGAAACATTTCTTGGTTCTGGCCTTTGTTAGGGTTCGTTTGACCGATTGGCCACCATCACCCGTCCTTCCATTCATAAAGAAAACAAATTTTTACTACGCTGGCAACAGCTTGCAGTGAGGAGAAAAGGTCGTGTCGGTGACAAACCGCTCAACTTCGTCCACTCGCTGTGAAACGGGTTGACACAAGCCTGCGACAGGCGACGACCGAAGAAGCGTAAGATCGATATGAAACTGGCAATTTTGACACTATGTACTGAGCTTGCCAGTGCGCCTATCCGCTTTTCAATTTTTAATGAAGCAGACGCTGTTGCGTTTCTTAAGCTGAAGTGGTTTTAATCGCTCGGCGTGATTCACTGCATAATCACTTGCCAGAATTTTCGCTGGTCACCTGATGCGCGGATTATCCGCTGGCGCATACAAAAACATCATTTGAACTCTCATTGAAGTGGTGTTGAGAAGGCGATTGAAGGATTTATTCGAAACCCTCTTCCCCGTCAATGGAATAAGTTACTTTGATATATCGCTTGCTGGTCAGATACTTTCGAAGAACAAAGCGGGCGACCATCGCGTAGGTGCGCTTTTGCGAAAAAATCTAGTGTTTCGTCGGTGGCGGAATCGCCGTGTCGCACAAAAGAATTTTTTGTCTGAATTCTCGTCACGCAGATAACATTTGTTTGCGCTTGGCCCTGACATCGCGACGACCTTGCAGTTGTGCTATCTGCCACGGTTGTTATGGCCATTTGACGCATCAAAACTCCTTGGATTCTCTCATGTTCCTTACCGCATTTTCACGCAAATTTCACGCAGAGTAAGTTGGCCGTGGCCATCGTTTGCGGATTACGTTCAACCGGTTGCAACGGAGCATGCAAAACATCAGTAGAGACCTAACACTTAGTGTTTGACTTTGGCCCGTTTGGACGGCTTGCAATAGATTGTGATTTGTTTGGCCCGAATTGGTGTACGGGTATTGAAAACACGCTTAACCGCCTTCTGGAATCGGATTTTGATTGGTACGTTGCATACCACAAGCGGCTTGTCAGCTGCATGCTACTACATTATCAAAAAGTTACGATGGCCATAACAGTGAACTTTTTGATTGGCGCCGATGGTTTTAATCAGCCTAGCTACGCTACTCCGTCATTTTTTCCCGGTCGGCCCTGGGACAATCGTCATCAAGTTACTGAACCTGCAAAGTTTGAGTAGGTTCAAAAAGTGTTAAGTTTGAGCATTTCGCATAGATGTACTTTCGCGGCATATTCTACACATTGGCGGCATATTCTACACACATGCTCCCCACAGGCAACAAGCTGCTGAGATACATCAACAGGTTATATCCTGCCACAGCGGTGTGACCCAGTCAAGCGCGATCGGCATGCAAGTACTGACAAGAGAGAACATGTTTTCTAAACCAATGTTTAAAAGTCGATGCATCCGCATCGCTACGAAGTTTGTCGATAAGCGCTACTTGAGAACAAGCTCGTAGTCTGTCCGTCGTCTTAAACGTCATATTCATCTTTCGCTACGCCATAAACGTTGGCCCCGATCTTGTTTGTGTTTTATGACGTCACTGTTAAAGCATTCTCCGAGCGCTAACGCGCGACCTCTGGCACGAAATCGGGTTTTATCACGCCGGCTTAATTTGCTGTGTATTTATTTATTTACTCGCTCGTTCGCGCAGTCCCGTTCATCCTCTGCTTTTGAGAAAGTTGCGCAAGTCGCCACCCCGACGGCCGAATCGGGTCGGACTCCATTCGCTGCGCTTACTTTCCCTATAAGTTCCATCTCGCCTGGCTGGACTCTATCGCTGGTCATTATTTGTGACAGGGTCGGGCTGTTACCCATCTTGCTAAATTGCCAATGTTTTGGGTTTGGTCATGTGCTTCGTGTTTTATGCTGCTAAAAGCTAGAGCTACAACCTAGGTTTAGCAACAATAACTGCTATTTCGTGATTCAAAGGAAAAATACTGTGCTGCAGGCCTACTCAAGTGTAGGTTTGTTGACACATTGTAGGATTTCTTTGGATTTTAATAATTGCAATGCGCTAACTTTTCCACCCAGTCTGGGTTCTTGTTTTACGATTGTTAGTCGTATCTCACGGTGAACAACCGAGCAACCTCGAATCTTTTAATTTTTTCTCCACGATGAAAGTGCCCGGCACAGTGACGATAATGATTCATACACTTCGGTGTTTACTGCGCAATGCGCAACTTTTTTCGCTGGTTTTCAGTTAATTTGTTAGATTAGTTTATCCGGTTGCTCTGCGATTCAATGCGCGATTTCGCTTCTACCGTACCCAGAATCATCAACAGTTACCGAGGGTTTGAAACCAACATGAAAGACCCGATACCTTTCCAGCAGTTGCCGTACGTGTTTCGCAACTTGGAAAAACATAGTGCTATCACTAAGGCCAAGCGCGATTAAACAGCAGACAAAAACGACAGGTTAATAGTGGGAACGCCTTAGTATACGTACCGTCGTGTATTTTTCATCTGCGTTATGAGCAATCGGTCAACAGAACTCCCGAAAACAACCAGTCAACTCAGAAAAAGGTTTGAGTAAATTCAGTTGTGTGTCACATCACAAGTGCAATGCGTGGTATATCTGGTATTTGATTGATTTAAGTTATACCGTCGCTTGACCCTGCTGGTCCTTGTCGGAAGATGCAGTGAAAGTACGGGAGTTCGCATTGTTTGTTGCGAAACACTTCGCGATGTTTTTTTTGGAAAAAATCTTGCTCGATTCGTTATTCTTCACTGCTTGCCTTTAGGCGTCTGTTTTTCGAGGACATCGTGTGCTTCAGTTGATCTATGTTTAAAATCCTGATGTACAGGAGATGTCGCTTTTAAGGTCAAGTACCTTTTCCTAAAAATCGTTCTGATTTGATTCGACCTGAGCTGTGTGCTTGGTAATATGACTTAAAAAATTCTGCTAAAATTCTTTTCAGAAAGCTACTCCTAGTGATGAAACAAAATTGATGCAACTCTTGATGAGATGAGCCTTTTTTCAGTTCCAGTTGTTTGTTTTACTTGCGGTGTTTTGCCAGTAGCGCGTTACATTAAATCCGCCTAATTTGCTGCTTGGTGTATCATTCGTAAGTAAAAGCCTTCGCCCTTCAGTTAGGTGTATCTGTGTCGGTTGTTGCATGATTCAGGTTGCTGAGTAAACTATTTAAAACCAGTTGTTAAAATATGAAGAAAGGAAACTTTGATTATGTAGATAAATTTGTCTTAGTCATATGTGATTGTAATTGTGTTGACATTTGTGACCTCGCATAAAAAGCTCTTCAATCTCATAACGTTTATCTGAGCATGGGCGGTTTTTCGGATTCTTGTTATAAGTTGGCAGGGTTTCTCGTAATTTTTTCCTTTTTTGCGTTTTTTCATGTATAGAATCAAAGCTGACTTGGATTGGTGCTTCAGGACTTTTGCCAGACTTTTCAGTGACTTGGTGATTGCGCAAAATTGACATTAGGCGTATAGTACTTCAAAAAACGAGAGTTTTTGAAAAAAACATTACGTAAGGCCCTATCCAGGTAAAAAAGTGCGACGATCCTACGTTTCTTGAAAAATATCGTTGCTTAAAGATTTTCGAAGTTGATTTGACATAATTGCAAGTTACTTTCTCATCGCCTAATTTACTAGTTTTAATCCAAACCTTTCTGTTGCTTCCATTGCTGATTCAACGACTTGATACAAACACGTCTGGTTCCACTGAGCGTTGCTAACCTTTGTTGTGGTGCCCACGGTCACTTCTCCATTTACTACGGTAAGTACGTCCAGGCCTAAGTTTTTTTCGGTCATAAACGGAATTTTTTTTAAATGGCCGAAAAAAATTAAGTCAATTCGATCACAATGTCGAAAATATAGATTAGTGAATACTGTTAAGGCGAGTTTTAATAATAGTATGGGACAAATGACCGAAATGTCTCAGCGAAAAAAACCAGCTCCAGGTCGTTTGCAGTTAACTCCGCCGATCACTACTTTCTCAGTGTTGCAGCATTTAACGTAGCGCCGTTTGATTTTTACTTAGTTACCCGATCGGCCCCAGCTGCGCAAATGAATGCAGCAAAAATCAAAAACTCGTCCTTAGCGCTTGTCTTTTGAAGCGTATTATTCACCAAAAGCTGGCTTGACCAGAACAAAAGTGACAACAAAAGTGAAATCACGCAAATGTATGGGCTTTGTTGGGAAATTGAGGTTTTTGAAATTGCTGTGACCGAACGCACTTTATTTCGGCATGCATGCGATACGCATTAGCAACTGACACTATTGCTGATGGAAAATTCAAAGATGATGAAATTGCTGTTGTGATCAGTCATCAGTTAGATTGGGATAGTTTCAGCCGTTTCTTCGTACATCTTCTTACATGATTTTTAAGATGCTCGTCGTCTCTTTCATACTGGATGTTTTTTTAAACAATGTGTAGAACAGTGAAACGACCGTTGTGGCCACTAAGCTATTTTTGTTTCAAACATTGAATGGAAAATTTTGAAAAAAAAAACACCAAGGCCACAGCAAAACGCTTAACAAAAGGTTATACAGTCAGCAGATCTTTTCTACCTGTTCCAAGAATGATTACGAATAGTAATTTGCAAAGACTGTAAAGATTACGCTTCTGCATTATCGATTTAACAGCTTTTTTAAATTCCTGTTAATGTTGTGGAAACTGTTTTCCTGGAGTTGTGTGCAGCGTAATAGCTTCTGATAAACAAAAATGCCCCTCTCACGCGGTAAGGCCAGCGTTGGTTCACTTAAATCTTTCACCTATCATGCTTCAGTATGTGTAGGAACCTTGTGTCTACTCTGAAGTTGTTTGCATTTCCGAACTATAGTTTGCATGTATCTGTCTATTAAAACTGGTTCATTCGTTTTTTCGCTGCAGTGTTCTATTAAACATTGACAAAGACTCGCAACGTTACAATCGACCATGAGTATGCTTTGAAATTTAAGTAAGTCAAACTTTATTAAGACAAGGTCGATGCCAATCTGCATTTGAAGGCGTATATTTGTTAAGCGCTTGTGCAGGCAAAATAAAGTTCTCGTGCAAATAACTTCGAATTCTCTCATGGTCGCAGCCCAGTTGCCGTTACTAGCTGTTTTTTGACAGATAACAGACCTGCAGCCTAAAGAAAAAAACTTTTGCCTATTTCCTCGCACCCGTTCACGTTTAGTGCCTGCCATCCGACTTGTCCGGATGAAGGGCATCCGTTGGCGGATGCTCTGCTTTTTTGTGTCGAGGGAATTTTCGCTCGGAAACGTTTTCCTCCGCCTATGCACATGCTCAACTGTGGTTGCTAGTTGTAACTTGGAAATGCTGTTACTTTAAAGATTTAAGTTAACTCATTAACAGTTTTGTTTCTTGATTTCCGCTGTCTGTAAGAGGTCAGTAGACTTGCTAACTGTTGAGGAAACATCTCACATCTCCAAGTTCCCAATTTAGCTGTTTACAAGCTTTAAAACCCATTGGAAGTTTAGTATTAAAGTTTTATTTGCAGGTCAGTAATTTTTTTAAGTTGATAAGTTCTAGTAATCGAAAGTTATTGTAAAATCAGTAGTTCCGGATTAGGGCATCTAAATCAGCGAAAGGATGTTTGTCGGAATGCGTTGTTTGTGAGAAATGACCAGTGGTACTGTCCGCAACGCCTTCGTCTCGATCTCATGTGAGCTGAAAAAAATTTTGACGTCGTACGGCAACTCTGACGTAGAACAATGCTCGACTGCGCCCCGCCTGCCGTATATGGGGAATCAGACAGGTGAGAATGTGCCAAATGTAGCGTTTCAAGGTGTCGCACCAGATTTGTGCTGCTTTTTTCGGTGAAATATATGCGAACATTGGCGCCAATAATTTACTCGCGGAAGCAGCCTGATCAGTTTTCGCAGATTGAGCTCCGTAACTTAAGGAAACTGACATGATCTGCGCCAACCTTGACGAGGTGTGAGATGTAAAACAATAGCTCTCTGTTTTGCTGTGCTACATGAGATTTTCTCACTTTCTACTTCGTTTTTTCAAAATCATTGCCTTAAGAATCACCGTCTGGTCTGACTTTTAAGCAGGCAAGCAGCATTCTTAAAACACGGAACGTTTTCGATAAGAAAACATTGTAGGTCTGAAGTCGCTCTAGTATCAAACATACGTTTCAAAATGCGAAAATTTACAAGATGTTTAGAATAACACGCTTGTTTTCAATACTCCACATTTTGAACATGTTGTCACCTGGGTTTGCTAAGGTGATTTAAGTTACATGCTCACACAAGGTGAAGCAAGTGATTTGTAAAACAGCCGGTCATATCCAAGACGTTTTGAAGAACAGATTGCTTGTTATGGGATTCTCAATTTTGTTTTTCAAGGATCGCCGGATGTCTGCTTCGTTTTTAAATAGTTTTTCGATTTTTCAAGATGCCTCTTCTTGTGCACTAGCGCGGAGGTAACCCGGTAACCAAAGCAAAACAAACATCAGCTTCTAAATTTAGGGAATTACGAGCATTTATGCCTTGCCAGACGATTTTTTTCCAAGAAACAATTGTTTGTTATGAAAGAACACGAACATTCATCAACAATGTCGGTGGCTTAGCAGGAAGAATGTTTTTGAAGACGAACAGTCCTTCTTCCAATTTGCCATTAAAGAAAAAATTTTTCCTCTCTTTCAAGTTAATTGAATTACAAAAGTTTTTTCTCAATTGTTTTGTTCGTTTTTTCCATTTCGCTGAAGTTTTAGACGATCGTTATTTTTGCTTATAAATTTTCTAAGGTGTCGTAAGTAGTCAGTGGTTTTCATGACATGCATGATAATAGTTAACTATCTGAGAAAGAAGCAAATCACGATGGGGAATATCATAGGCTTTGATTGAATACATTGAACTGACAAGCATCGAAATAAACAACTACCAATCTCTTAACCTAGGTATTGCAATCGCGCGTTGTGATAACAACCATTACAGCCCGTCTTTTAGCGAAAACGAGTGTCTGTCAGTGATTTTAGCATTTCGTTGTCAGGCGTTTTTGTTTGTCTTTTTCCTTGAGCGCTTACAGGGGATGCTTTTTTGTAACAGTACTAATATGGCGTCTTTTTCGTTCTGCGTGTCCACAGTGGTGCAGTCTGGAAGGTTTCTCGATGAATTTTCAATGCATTTAGCATCCCAGCGAATAGCGGACTAATTTGCCTCATGAAAAGTGCATGAACCCAACCGGTCATGTTTATCGTCGTTTGTGCTGCTTTTCATTTGTTGCTGTCACGCTGTATTTAGTGTATAGTTTCGGATTCGTCAAACAACTACAGGACTTTAAATTTACTGCATTGTTATTGCAAGAACTGTTCTTTTCGGTACGTACGTGAAACAATAAATAGACTGCATAATGCATTTCTGGATTTCATTCCTTCAAATTAAATAAAGTGCTGTAGTAAGCCCATGGTGCAAACGCCTTTGTACGTCGGTCTCATCTAGATGTCCATTGCGTTTTAGCATGGTTAACTTGTTGAACTGTTGATTACTATATCCAACATATGTGACGAAAAAATGTGTACAAAAATGCTTTTCATTGTTCTTTACTCCTGGTTGGGTTAGTGATCCCCTGTTGTGCGCTTTTAAGATGCTTTGGAAAGTTCGCGTGTTTTCTGAACGTTGAAGGCTGCGTTCGCAATCAGCATCTTCGATCCACTGTTGCAGAAATCTTTGAACATGTTTCAAAAACTGAGCTCCTTTTGTGCCACTTCTCCTTCCGCAACACATTATGTCAAACACCGGAACAGAGGTGTCCACTACTGAGCATTGCTTCCGCACAAGGGCCGAGTAGAGGCGGATGCTGCACAGTCGTTTTGGCCCTTAGCATCCGCCCAACGTGTTCTTGCGCAATCCTGCGTGAGCTGACCAGTGCTTGCTCAGCAAGCCCACGTGATATTTCAACAGAACTGTAACAGTTTCAAGACCCGGATCGTGTCGCCTGGCCCCAATGACCAGGCGTTTGTTCTGGTGTAACTGCCTGGTGACCCACATAATGCAATGACCATTCGTCCTTTCATCGGAAGTGGCCAATACGGCAGTGCCCGTTGTAACCATGACTGGCCATGTTACTGAAAAGTGCGAAAGGTCGCCTTTGTACGGCTGTCCCTAAGAACCTTCAACCGGGAATTCCAATAATGTCACTAAAGTAAAGTATGTCCTGTGCTTTGCTTCCGATCAGAGTTACATTTCCGCGATTTTTGTGTGACCTTTTGCAACTGACAAATTCCCGCAGTTTGTGGCGGATATAATTGCATGCAAGGTGTAGGGCTTGCGAATAATTGGTTCGTTGATAAGTGATTAACGATGCTAGTCTTGCGCATTCTGTTATAGCCTGCCATCCATGATGTCAGCTCATACTACCCAGGACAAGACGTGTTTGAATATTTCTTTTCAAAACGCAACTCAAGAAAAATTTGTTGTTAGCAGAACTTGAAAGGATGTGGAGGTGGTAGTCGTCGGTTTAAATTCACACTACGTTGTCAAAAATTTGCGAAACTGATCGCATTCAACGACTAGACATTTGCGTCACTGCTCTCGCTGCTGTGGTTATTGCGAAACGACTCGTGATTGTTGAGCCAGCGCTGATTTCTTTCTTCACTCCGCCCACGCTAGATGATGTTGATTCTGGCCGCTTTCTCTTCCGTTCGTCAACTTGCTTCGCCTTGAACGCACGCACACCGTTTTCATTATCAGCGCGATGGATTGAACCCAAAACCCTGACTTCATTGGCTACGTAAGTGGTTGACGTTTCAACGGAACGCGTGTACTGCCAAGTTGTACGTTACCTGGAACAGCATGCTTCAGTTAAATTTGCGGTTTTTTGTTGCTAATGTTTTCTCGGTGTCCGTGATTACTGAAATGGCCTGTGCTCGAATTTGAAAAAGTCATGCTTTGTTTATTATGTTCTCATTTAACATAACTGCGTCGAGAAACTCGTAAATGCAACGGTTCTGTGATTGACCACAGCCAGCGAATACGCGACTTCTGCAGTTGCCTTATCAGAAACAGAAATACATTGGCTTTATGTTGCCAGCATACGCATTTAAAAAAAAAAACTGAATAACTGTGAGTATAGCTTGCGCTTTGTCGAAACAAATTTCGCTCATCCGTGCTCTGTTGCGCCTGGTCAGCCTGCTGTTTTAATCGCGGTCTGTTTCATTACAGCGATGAGCTAACAAAGCGCACGAAACGCAAATTTCTCTTACTGTGGTTATTATTTAACTCTGCAATTCAGCACCCTATCCTGGTAATTTAAGTTACTTGCAGAGCAAATTGCAAAATTAAACAGATCGCTTCCCACCTCCGCTCCTCAGTTCCTCATTGTAGCAAGATCGTGATTGCCAAACCAAAAGAAATCAAATTAACCGTAGCTGAATCAGTCGAAGAAGAACCCAGGCTTCGCCATAACAATGACTTATTTGGAGTAGCAAGTTCATATGTGACTCCAGTTTGCACGTCACCTGTCCTTGGAGTATTTTCAGACCTAGCTGCGACGTTCAACCGTCGTCCGCCGGCAGCGATCAACGGAAGGCACTTAAAATTACAATTACATCTATTCCCGAACTCCACTGAAAACCAACCCTAGTGCTGATCACTGCGGAATTGTAATGAAGCAGCTCATCATGCTTTTCTGACCGCGTTCAGTATACACCGGATCGTGCTGTTATTAGTTTTTATTAGCTTAAGCATTATTGCCATGCCACGTACTAAATGGCGTGAGACTTCGTGGCGAATTAGTGATGATATCTTCATGCAGGAAGCCTTCGATCAGTTCACCGGATCTCCGGTGCACGACTGAACGCTCATTGCGATGGCAGTCCGTTCATGGCGCATTTTAGGTCGCTTATTGCAACCGCTTTCCTCGCAAATCTACGCTGACATCAGCATATATTACGTGTGTTTCGCGTACTCGCGCAAAATTAGACACGTTGCTGCTGTGCACGCGAATAACTTCACGCGTGCTGCAACAAAAAGCGCGTGACAAGCACTAGGTTCGGGTTTTCTGACGAGCTAAACATACCCGCATAGTCGTATCTCCTCGCAGGGCGTTATGGCGTTTACGAGTGGTTTTGAAAGCAAGCTTATTAAGTAGATATTGTTGTCGTGAGGTATGGTTTTTTGCTCATTGGAGGTCGCGTTTGTTCAGCGCTCTGGCTTAATGACAGGTAGTATAAGTACGCCTGAGACCTGAGTTATTCTTGGGGTCAGTTACGTTTATTTGTCGTCGGTTACTATGTATGCAGCCAACTTCTGGTTGTTTGTTTTTGTAATCATTCATACTTCGTGGTTTCGACTTTCGACATAGTGCTGTACTTCACGCTACCAGCGATTGGCGGCGTTCGTTTTGCATCATGTATCAATAGGCTGCTAAGAGGGAAGCATACAGAGTTGTACATTTTATGGTGTTTCTGGATCGAACCCGCCAGTGACTGTACTGTGGTGGTTCAAACTCTCAATACTTTTTTTTAGTCTTACGAAGATCATATAGGTTCAGGTTATTAATTTGATGGAAGCACCGACATAATCTTGTCCAATCCAACTTTGTTTTGCGCTAGAGATGACACAGACTGATGTATGCGAGAGCAAACGAAACGGAAACAAGGGTCGAATAGATAACTATCATTTAAGTAAGAAGGGCCACACCCGACCCAATTCCGCAGTTGTGTTTGCAAAGGTGAGTTCATTAGACTTAGTATTATCTTGAAAGGCAACGTACAGTGGTTTTTGAAAGCTAGTAATGAAGTCGTAACTCGAAGTCTTTTCTGCAGTTTATCTAGCGTGGAAAACTCGTGCAGAATGCAAACCACTTAGGTCGCCGCCGTCTGCTTTTGTCGTTAGTTACCAGTGATGCATGCAATTGCCTCAAAGCGATTAAAACGAGGTTTGGCCAGCAAGAGCTCCTTCCACTTACGCGTTAATGAGATAGTTACTTTGCTGCGGCGCCTGTGAGTCGCAATATTTTGGCGCCAAACAGTAAGTGCGCGATATTATAGCGTTAAGCTGGTGGCACTGGTTCGCAAGTCCAGCGCGAACAGATAGGATTTGGAAAGCAAGTGTTAATTTTGATAGCATATGGATTTCGTGTGTCATCGCAAAACTTCAAAACATCGAAGCCGGTTAAAATATCACGCAGATTTTGCCACTGGAATGTCGTGCGTGTGTTACAATTTATCATATCAACGTAACTTTTTTATCCTGCAATTAAATTGCGTGAGCCGCTTAAAGACAGTTTTAGTGTAAGAACCGGTATTTCATCAGCAATCAAATTCTGTGGCCTGTTGAGGATTGTCGTAAAACACCATGTACATTGAACAGCATTTTAACTGTTTGACGTGGTTTTTGCACCCGAAAACCTTCCGTGTTTGTTGGTTGAGCACTTGAAATAACCATCGTTTTTATTTTCCAACTAAATCGTAATTGCAAAACCTGATATATTAAGCATCTTTCAATGCTTTCGTTTTTTTCTGCCACCATTAAAATAAGTCACACGTATGCTGCAAATAACTTGCCAATCATCGGTTTGCAATTCTGCTAAAAATAAATCGGTGTTTTGCGAAGTTTTGGTGGTACAGTATTAGCAAGCGTATCGAAATACGGTTTGCCTTTCGAGGCATGCTGTGAAATACGTTACGCATTTGTAAACGAACAATAAGAACAGTTCACACATTCATCCAAAATGTTCATTCCATCTTCATGTTAACAACTTTGCGTCGAAAATAATGCAGAGGTGACCACGTTACTATCATCACATATGTGTGTGAACCCGCCGCTACAACTGTGAGAAATCCGGACAACTGTTTTTTTGTACGTAAGCTGAACTCAACACAGTTAAAATGATTGTATTTTCCATGCTTGCGCGGCTTCTTCCACCATGGAACGGGCATCGCTTGGAGATGACCGTTACATCTTTTCCATGCTGAGTAGGCCGAAATGATCAATCGCCATAAAACCTGCAGCACGCAGAACTAAGCTCGATATGGTTGTGCATTTACTCTCTGGCATTAAAATCACCCCTTTACTGCCTTTGAAATAGGTTGAATTGCTAATGTAATGCGTTGGCTTCACGCGCAATTACAATCATCATCCAATTACCATCTTATTCAAAATGATCGTCAGTGGAATGTTGAGCTGGAGTAAAGGCATGCTTCATATCAACTGCCCTCACTAATTGAGAAACCACTGTCGCTGATACGCCATGAAAAGTATTTAGTTGTCATTGGCAGACTGTTCGCAAAGTCCAACTCTTGAAAGTCGTCATGCATTTTTTGCCGATGTGTCTTCCACCCGCGTCACATCTGTGATAGGTTCCCTAAGCAAAAGTGACGTCAAGTCGTAAGACACCGTGCCCGCATCGGAATCTTCAAGATAAGCGGCTGTGTGAATAATGCGCAGTAATACTTAATACATTGACGCAGTGGCCACTCGTGCTGCTCGTCATTGCAAAAGGGAATTTTTTCAAAAAGCGTTGCGAGGTTCTTTGGCTGTTTAGAATGAAGCGTGTAAAGCTATGGTTGGTTAATGCGAGGGACGGTCGCCCCATCAGAGTTTCCTGCGCCTTACCCATCCAGACACAGTGTCTGCAAAGGTACGAAATGCACTCAAGATCGCTTGAAATTGCAGCATCGTAATCCTCTGTCGCTGTCAGTTCAGTCGTCCCCGGATCACGCGCTGATTAAAACTGGAGTTAGTTTGATGAAAGTGCATCGCCTTCCGACTGCGGTTAGCCTGTTTGCGGGTGATTACATGTTGTTCTAACCGCGCTGGACCTTGAGATTTTGCGAAGATGACCTTTGCAGGGTGTCCGGAGCATGCGTCGCGAGCTTAGCGGAAAATGGAATTACGAAAGAATTGAACGCGAATCGTGTCGCGAATCTATGTGTTTAACAGTAAACTCGCCTTTGTGAGAAAGTGACTTTTTATCTTCCTGCTGACTCGCCGCAAGATCGCCGAAGTTCCTGGGATATCTTACTGTATCCAATGAAATAGAAAGTTGTTGAGCGGATACAGCAGTTTGTTGTACAAGGTTAAAACTGCATTCGATCAGGATTATGCTGCCACTGTTTTGCAGTGCGGGAATCGAAAAAAACGGATAACGGCTCATTGCCGTGGTGTTCCGTTGCATTCCGTCCGCTGCTTCAAAGCATGGTTTACGCGAGTTTCGACCAGCAGCAAGTTACTTACAAAGGCCGCTTTTGGATGCTATTTCGGCATTCTCAAATTGGCGAATGACGAACAAAATCGGGGAGTGTCAATATTGTTTATTTTAAGCTTGGTGCCTAGTGGCATAGCAATTATATTTAACCGATATTTTCCAAGCATCTGGTCTTACTCTGAACGAAACGCAGAAAAATATGCAGCAAACAACGCTGTTGTTGTTACAATATTTCAAGGCTGTGCTACCAGTTGAGTGGATTGTATGCTCTAACAACGCGTCTTGACGAGTTTTTACAGATCACTTGGTATTCACCCATCTTATTCTTCTCTTCAGTTCCAATGTCTGAATGGATGACAAACAACAGCATAGGCAAAAAGTTCCAGGCAGAAACGTGTTTGTTTGTAGCCCTGATGATGATGCACAAAAAGTACATTTGCAGAGCGTAGTAAAAGACGCGTTATTCCTTCGCTATTTCACGGAAAGTCACCATTGGCTAGCCGCAGTGGCAGCGTACCAACGAGTACCCACCGCAAAAGCACTGCACCGTTATGCAAATAATCAAGTTTTTTTTAATTGCCGATTTTCAGCACAATTTGTCTTAAGAGTATCTGGTTTAATTGTATATCACTAACTGCAAGAATTCGGAATATGTTTTGCGTGGGATGTGTAATTGGAATCAACCATCGTGTCCATGCTCATTTTTACATGCATTACGGCTTAGAGCAGTTCACTGCATGTGCTCACGGTCCGCATGTGTTACCATCACTAGTTGCGGAATACTGCGCGCTGTTGTGGCGTGTAACCCTTCAGTAAGGCCCTGAGTGTTTGCCTTTGCGATTGGCCATCGGGCGAGCTTTCACGTGACAAGATTGCTTGCAGGAAGAGCACTGCGTTCGAAAACTTTCTTGTTCGTATTTTTCTTGTATTTTCTTTCCGTTCAAAAGCTTATTAGGGATTGGGTGATATTGGCCGCCAATGTCTCGCAGAAGCTTCAGTACAGGCTTTATCGCTGCGTAGACGTTGGCGGCTCCGCTTCATGCGATTTCCTAAAATCTAGCCTGCTCGAGGTTCGCAATATGCTGCCAACTTTTCCCAGACCGTTGCTGTTTTACCCAAAGTACTGCGCGTGATGAAGGGTGATGGGTACTGTCACGCTTGACTGTATGTTATGAAACCACCTGCAATGTTTTGACCTTCGTTAGACGTGTCAGCGCAAATTTGTAGCGCGCTGCGTTCTGCAGAGGGATTTAGTTGATCCAAATCTCTATACAAGTGAATCATCAAATCTCGCAAGCCCTTGGGGGTCTTTTCACAAGTTGCACCATATTTATGTTTCGGTGTAAATCCTGAAACCCGCTGAGCACAAACGGGTTACTTTTGAAGGTTGTCTTCAAGGCCCGGCATCAGACAAAGGTTTTGAAAAACATTTTTGCCTGTTGCAGTTACGCTTCAGTTCTCGTGTTAAGCCAGGTACATTGGATCTCGTCATGCCAGTGTATCCGTGACGACCCACAACACCCACCGCCCCGAGAAAGATTTGAGCTAAAAATAATTTTAGAAAGCGAAGAGCCGGCGCTTTCGATCAAGGACCCCTAGCCTTGTTTCGATTCGCTGCTTGCGCGCGCTTTCATGCGTGCAAATGGTGCCTTGGTGCAGTTTGACCATCGTTTTCGTATTTTGAACTGCAGCGTATTGTGCAAACGCCCTGCACCAATATTTCCTCACCTAAGCCGTGCTTTCGCTGCTGAAGCCGTTGTTGCATCACTGTGATGCACTTGCTTCTAACGCAGTCGGGAGTGAGCCCCCATCGCGCGTGTAACCATCGGTGCTTCATTGGGAAGTTGCTTGCGTGTTGGTTTGCGCGAATAGGCTCTCCACCATCGATACGATCCATTAACATCAACTTGTCTTGATATCGTCAGGCAGCCCGAATACCGAGAGGACGGTATACCGTATGTCGCATAAGCTGACTAATCGCTGCAGGATCAGTCACAAGATGCACAATACGCTCTTTGTGTGGTCGCGTCGAAGCGTTGCATTCATCGATACATGCGAAGAGCCAAGGAGTCGATTTCTTGGTATTTTTTAATCCGATGGTTATCTTGCGTAAGGAGCGCGGGAAGTAACGACGGTGTGACTTTATCATTCGCTTGCGCGTGATGTAGACACTCATGCGATGTGACTTTCCTAAACCGCGCTGTATCTAGCGCCTGGCCAGCAAGCACCACGGCAGTTAGACAATGGACAATCCGTGGCTGCCTGGCCTTGTACTTCATGTAATCTGACTTTAGGCAGAAGGCTTTTCTGGTGTGGCACTGAATTTTTTAGGGTGACTATTTCACAAACTCGGATTGCCGAAAGTGTTCGTGTTTGGGGTTTTTCGTGAAATGTAACAGTTTTTTTTACACCACTGGCCCAGCTTTTTTTCCTCATGGTGTTTGAAGTTCTGGCCGAAATGACTGCACTTAGCGCTCACGCGTATGTCACTTATAAAGACGTACTGCATTAAAACGGGTGTTTTGCAGTAACCAGCTTTGCGCAAGCTTGTTTTGTGTTTACTACTTCTGTTCCGAAGGTAATTAATGTTTTGTTCTCTGTAGGGCAGTTGTTAATAGTCTGTTTATCTGAGTTAGCGCTCGCAGTCAAACATCACCACAAAATTGTCGTGGTTCGCTTTCGTCACCGCTTGGCACATTCTTCCGGTTCGGACTGGGGTATTGTTGTGCGACTGGTTTTCTTCTCACAGTGTGAGAAAGCCTGTGGTGCGAGGCTCGTAGCAGGAAACGTCCGGATCTCATTTTTTCTGAAGAGTTTTGCGTAGGAATTGCACGACCTGGATGAACTCGTGTCGTGCGCTGGATAGTGTATTCAAAACACCGCATGTCGCAGTTGATTAAATGCTGTCCCTTTTGGTCACTTTGCATGCTCAGCTGTCGTTGAAATATAAACAGATCAACGACACCGTGCCCACTGTCATAGTGGCAAGAGGTTTGTCATAACCCAATCACGGGTTAGGCGGAAAAGCGCTGTATCATAGCTTCGCGTTATACAGCAAACGAAAACCTATTTATGACATCACCCTATGATGATGTCGTCATTTCCGTTATGAAGCCCATGCACATGAGTTGACAGTACGGTTGAGTAACCAGCTAGTGACTGGACATCGTCTTGACGTCTTTAATGTCATTGCGACCTTATGTCAGCAGAACGTATGTCCTTGTCTCATGGCGGTAGACGTATTCTCTTGACCCATATTAAAATATTCACTCGCCAATTTTTGTGGAAATATTGTATAATTCCTTTCACAGACTTGTTGAGAAACGCTGGCGCTAAACCATAACTTAATCGCTGGCTGCTGCCTGCGTGAGACTGCGATAAAAGTTGGTTATGTAAGCACTCCCGCTGATATGGGAAACCGAACGACCGTGAAAAGCAGCGTCGTCCACTGAAACACAAAAATCTGAGGTTACCAGCAACACGTGAATTGTGGTTTTGCATGTCGATGGTCAGCCAACTCGAAATTCAAACTGCCAATAGTTAGTTGATCTCGTTGCCTAGTCTGTCTGTATCGTAGATAAATACGTTAGTTTACACGTACGTACACTTTGAAGCACATTGTGTTATAAAGTTGTAAGATGTTATGGGTGTGATTGGAATAAAATTAGTTCGTAATCACCGAAGAAGCCCAGCGTGCTGAACTGAAACAAAGTTTTGCTTTGTCTGTTCTCAAGATCTGCAATCCTACCAACATAATAGCTCAGCTATTTCTTTTGAAGTGACATCCAAAAGTCAAGTGTGATTTTGTAATTCTCCAAGAAAAAAAAAAACCAAGGACTTTGTCTAGCTGTGGCACACATACCCTGAAGGTACTGTCGCGCCCTTTCTGTTACCTTTAAAACATGACCATTTCCGTCGTACTAATGCGCGTGTGCCGTAGCGCGGCGCGTGCGTGAACATGCGCGGCGCGTAGCTTTCTTCTCACCGGACGCTTGTCAGAACTGAACACCGTGATCGTCGGGATGAGGCTTCACTTCAAGCGTGATTTTGCGCAAGCAGCTGGCAGTAGTGTCCATCAGCCAGAAATTCACAAAACGTTTTGTGATCTTTCAGAGGAACGTTTTGCTTACCATTTTCCGTTTGCAATACCAGTGGCTCCGAAAAGCGTGGTAGCGCAATGGATGGGCTGCTCGCAGTAAAAATGAAATTAGCGCTGTCGAAGGTAAATTTTATGAAATGTCAGGTTCAGATTTAAAAGCATTCCAGATTCCAAGATATCACAGGAAGGCTTGAGGTGCCTGTGTGCTCCCTCATCATGCTAGTTGCACTGTGGTGCTGGTAAACCGTTCTTTTTTCATGCGGGAAAAAACGCGAGAAAAAAGCTCGCGCGGTTATAATCGTCGGCCTGAATAATATCAGCGGAGAGTAGGCGATGGCAACTGGTACGTTGTGGAACGCTGACGCGTCATCAGGACGTTGTTCCCGTTCGCTTTAGAAGTCAGATTTGGTGTTCAATTTTTTGCAATTATATTTCAGACGCAACGTCGCACGTTAACTGTTAGAAAATCTGATGCTTTGCAGTTAGCAGTTGTGGGATTAATTGCGGAAGGCGCTTGCCGCACAACATACAGTCTGCATGCATTTTGCAACAGCCAAGATGAAGCTAAAGGCGATGTACGCCTGTGTGAATCGGAGACCAGCAACTGGTACGAAAGCCTGAAATAGTTTATTTTACCCCGCCCTAGCAGTGAGCTTCGGGTGGCCTCAATTCAAGTGACCTTCCTTTAGACGTGTCGCGTTTCCGGTCTGTGCGTTTAGGTCATCGTCGGGCAGTTGCGAAATCGACAACTCGCCTTGTTTTGTGCGATACCGCCTGTTGTGTGAATCACCCATGGACAGTTATACTCTGTTTGTACAAGTACTGTTTAAAAGTTTCTTTTCCATAAAGTACTCAATGCGCGCAGACCTTAACGTGTGTTTCAGAGGTTCGCAGAAGCTGTGAATAGTGTTGTGTTTTGCAGAAGCACCGTACGAACCATCAGAAAAGAAAAACTATCCAGCATCAGGCAAGAAGTCGCTGAAGTCGAACAAGCGCAGTGGATTTAGGTATTGTGTTGCAAATATTATGCTTGGTCGTTAACATCAAGAATGTGCAATGCTTTGCGAGCAGATTCGACTTCTGGTTTTACCTCTTTGGTACTTCGAAACTTGAAGTATGAAAGTTGTGCTTTTAGGGACACGTTTAAAAGAGAAACTCGCAGTTTAACTTAAGATCAGACATACCAGAAGTACTTTTCATTTTTTACACGAAAAACTAAAGCCTTTGTTGTGAAGTGTTTGTTGCCACGCAAGTTCTTTCATTTCAATTTTTGTAGGCCGAAATGGCATCAGCTGTCAAAAAACGCCAGCAAACCGTCGAAGAAAGACTCGACTTCAGACGAAGAGCACACTTCACAAGAACCGGTTAGTCTTTCGGCGCCCACCACTTCGCCCTCAAGGTGCCGGGCGAAAACAGATGGGTCAGCAGACATTCGCGTGCCCTCTCCTGTGGGAACAGAAGCAACCTTGCGATCTGAACGGTCCACCTCTTGTATATTGGATAGACGTTCTCCACCAGGTAACGATAGCTCACATTTTGTAAATAGCGGATTGTATTGAAATTGGCCGTAATGCGCCAAGCTACAGCTTACTTGAAGTCGTAGTGAGCTGAGCTGGTTTCTGTTGCAGGCCAGCTTCCATCTCCTATCAAACCCTTTGGAGGCGATGTCAACCCATTTTCATCACAAACGGAAATCCGAGCCGCGGAAGCTGTGAATGGATTTAAACCTACTTTTCCAAAGGTGCGTGGGCGGCGATGATCGGAAAAAATTGTGATTTTTTGTCGTATAACCTAAATGTGGTCGATTTATTTATAGGTGTGCATGATAATAGCTGTTCAGTTAACCGCACGCCATTTATGCCGAATGCACTAGCTGTAAAGAGAAAATTCCGCGCTTTCATGACGCTGTTTGTCTAGTGTCATTGCGTGTAGGAGACTGCGATAACCCCAAGTGTGTTAATGAATCCTGGTCTGTTCAATAGATACGAACAGTGGTAAGCCGCAGCTTGTCACTTATTGGTAGTAATGCGATTCAGATGTTTTCTAGTATTTGTACAGTATTTTGCACCAAGCATCGAAGTTACGACAGTAGTGTGGCCGGATTGTATAGTTAGGCTTCACAACGTTTCCTGGTTCCCTTTGCCCTGCGTTTGCCTTTTGTATTAAGTGTGGATCCAGCAGTTGTGACGATACTTGTTCAAGTTGAAACCACACGCTTCAACTACCCTGTTTTAACTCTGGTAGTTGACAAACTGTGACAGACCAATGTTTACCGTTTACAGGAGACTCCGCAGTTCACAGCCTCGTTTCCACGTTACGATGCGGTCGCTCCTGACGAAAGTCCAGCCTCACACGATGACGTATTTTCCGGTTTTTCGGCAGCGTGGGGAACGGAAACAAGTAAGAAGTTTGTCTCAAGCAATTGAACGCATTGTGAACTTCACAGCAAGCTAATCAAGCTTTCGCAAAAAATATTGTTACCGTGAGCCTCACCTGCCACTCGACCCTAATGATTGCATCTTCTGTAGCTCTATCTCTCGTTTGTTTGATCTCTTCGCACACAAATCAATGATGCAGAAAGCACGGTGGCTTTTCATCAGAAAGCCTGCAATCCGTTATCGGTGACAGCTCGTAACGTGTAAATTTTATCTCTTCCACCCCTGCTGTTTGATCTTCCGCTCATCGACTTCAGTCGAACATGTGCTGTCGCAATATGCGTGCCTTGGCTGAACTTAGCGCTTTATTGCAGGCGAGCCATCGTGGGACGAACGTCTCCCGTCGACCGTCGGCGATACTGCGAACGGGACCGAGAAGTTGTTAAAGGCGTTAAAGCTTCGTTCTCTGCAACAACAAGCCATGCGCGGCGCTGAGGCCGCTCCTGTCCGAAGTGTATCTCCTGCCAACGCCCGTCTTTCCCCGCAAGTCGGCAACGATGAGTTCGAAGATCTCAAGAACGAAATGAAACGACGCTACGGGTTCGTCGGCGTCGCCAACGCCCCGTCTTCCACGGCGGCCCCGAGCTCTGGCAGCGGCAGCCTGTCGTCGCTGTCGACGTCGGGTTCGGTGACGACGTCGGTAGATCGAGCTACCGCGTCGTTTGAAACCGTTCGCGCGTTTTGCGACGAACAGAGGACGAATGGAACCACAACCTGGAGTTGTGAACTTAAGTCCGAACCAACGCATAGCACATGTCCAGGCGTCGCAATACCTGCATCGCGCCGTGCTTTTTCCACCTCTTGCAAAGAGGTGAAATGGAGCGAGATTCCTCCCCTTATTCCCCCACGTGAACCGGTCAGAAGCCGCCACTCGCCCCCACAACGTCACTCTTCGACACCTTCCCCTACCTCCATGTCACCCATGACGTCGCTCTCTTCGTCACCCCTACCACCGACGACGCGTCCCAAGTACCAGACACAGTCATCGACGACAACTATTTTCTCCGCGTTACCTCCCAGCATGACTGGCTCTAATCCTGTCATTCTCCCAATCATGAAAGACGGAAAACAAGACAGCTCAACGCACTACTACCTTCTGCCTGAGGAAAAGGTGACTACTGCTTCTCTTTAACAATGGGAACAGAGAATTTTCAGAATAAGTCGCTTCTAACAGAGTTTTTGTTTGCAAACTAATTTTGTGTGAAATCCCTGAACTACAAACTCGAGAGAGCCTTTGTCAAGTCGTATAGGAAGCAGCAACGCAAAATCCTATGATGTTGAATGAAAGAAAAGCTTGTTTGAATTTCAATTGCTCCTAGTGCTCGTGCCGTTTTTAATGTCTGAGATTTTCTTTTCATTCACAGTCGGCTGCCAAGAACCAACGTACACAGCACAAATATGACCCCCTGAATGGCATCGCCCGACCTACGCCTTCCGCTCGCGTCGCTCCCCTAGTCCGTTCAGCCGGCCCGCCACCTCCAAGACCACCTCCTCCTACATGCGCTTCGCTGACGTCTTTTTTCGCTTCCCCGCAAAGTGAGTATCTTGGTTGTGCTTGTTCTGGCGGAAAGAGAAAAAAATTCATTCGCAGAATTTAAGAACTGGAGCCGAGTCTTTCCGAATGTATGTGTAGCTTTGCTAGTTTGAAATGTCACTTCCTGTTCAAAATTTGTCGTTCTCGTCCACAAATTCTTTACTTGCACGATTTGCAAAGTCGTTTATTTGTGACGCTGTCTGTTTTCAGCCTCCCCTCGTCCATCTCCAAGTACTCCCCCGCCGATGCCATCGTCCAGCCCGGCGCTGACTTACCCGCCACGAAAAACGCCGTTTGGTTCAACGGGCAATGTCCGGTCTTTTGTCCCCGCAAGATCGCACTCCCCTCGCTACGACCAGATGGGCCCCGGCGAGAAAGTTGTCGCGCTTCAAACCAACGTCTTCGGCGTCACTGATGACGAATGCAGGACAGCCTTACGCCTGAACGAGGGAGATGTACCAAAGGCGATCAATTACCTGAAGGTGAATTGGCATGTGTGCATTCGAACCTTCACTTAAAACGCCTGTTAGAAAAAAGTTGATGTGAGGGAAGTGTTTAGTAGCAAACTTTGATGTTCTTCATCGAAATTATTTTTCAACCAATTTTGAAAAAGCAAATGGTTCAACGATTTCTTTCTTCCACCCATGCAGGTCGAGCAGCTCTTCAACATCGGGTTAGCCGCACGCGACAGGTGCCAACGCATCCTGCAGCTGACGAACTGGGACATCGAGGCTGCGTCGCGCTTGCTGCTGGAACAGCACAAGCAGTCTCACAAATGATCGGTCCCCGTCCGTGTTTTTAGGCCCGGTCCGTGCCGGGCAAAGGTGCTATGTTCCTCAATCAAGTGTCATCCGAATCAAAATATGCGAGCATTGCCGACACGAGACCGAGATTCCTGCCCATTGAACCCAGATCGTGCAACCGCATTACCTCAGATGTCGTGTGGTCATTGTCGTCAATATCGCGCGGGACTGCGCGGTCCACGAAAGAGGCCGGATGCCACTGTTTGCTTCCGGGAGCCAAACGCTTTAATCATAATCACTTGTGATAGGGAGAACACTGCTGCGATGTTTGTTTACGCTCTTTGCGAAGCTCCTATTTTTGCTGACGCATAATTTATTATCTTTTATCTTTATTCTATTTCTTTGTTCTCATTCCAGCTGTCCATGTTTTGAATGACTGCTCAGCTGGTTTGACTCGCATGCGTCAATCTCTGCTGTTTTTTTTGAGTCGAAATCTCAGTATCGCGACGTTGTTCTTACCTACGTATTATTGATAGTTCTATAGTTCGCCACGCAGTATTTCTCGTTGACAACTATCGCTTCGTTCGGCGACTTCCGTGACTCGTCGGCCACCTCGTTTTGTTTCTTTTTTCATTTCTTTGTCGGTGAAAATATACCAGAAAACCTCGTGCTTGTTTCTCGAAAATGCATTGCGAGAATCAGATCCAAGCGCTTTCTGCTGCGAATCGTAAGTTGATCCGTTGGACCGAACCAGGAAGTCGGGATGTTTCTTGGAAGGAGCTCACGAGTCTTAATAAAAGTCGAGGGTGTTCTTGTAGGATTTTATCTTTTGACAACTGTATCAACTTTGTGACAGTAGTGGTATATAGATAATTCAGAAGATTTTGATTTGAGAATGCGAAGCGCAATTGCATAAATCAAAATGACTCTAAAATAAATCGGTTATTGGATTGAACGCTTTCCTCTGACGTATTCTGTGGAAGTGGGAAAATTTGTCATTTTCTCGTTTATAATCGCACCCTGCTGTTGGTCAGATTAGCCTCAAGAAGGTATTTGCACAGTTAATTGCAGCACTGCTTTTGATTTGAACATTGCAGTTTTGATGCTAATAGTCGAAGTATGAGTGGGCCAGTGCCACCGCGTAAAAATCTTGCCACAGACTTTTATTTGCAAAAACAGCCTAGTGATTCTGTAACAGACAGCATCGAATCCAGACAAGTGTGCTCCAACGTCAGTGATGCAGAACAAAAGCCTCAGTACAAAGAAACTCAAACCGCTCATCTCAGTTTGAAAAATTTTATCAATCCAAGAATCCACGACAACAGTCCGTGATGATGATGATCCCGTTTGATACCGGAATTATATAAACTTTATTTGCTGTTGATCGGTGTTCCAAACAAAATGTTTGCCTGTCACGCTCCCCAACATTTCTGACCAATCATCGCTTGTCCGGTGGATATTTTGACATTCCATACGGGGAGAAAAATCGCAGGCTTACCTTTCCATGTCGCACATCACAGGAATAAACAACTGCTTCTAGCATTCATAAGTAAAGCCTTAATATGCCTACCGTGTACCTTGTTTGGAAGAACTGAACCATCAATGATATAGGAGCACATGTAACAGTTTCGTATGTTTAATAAAAAAAGGTGGATGAGTTTCTTGAAACACACTGAAGATCCACTGTCAGGTGTTGACCGTGAACTGGACTTAGCGAATCGAAAGAGGAGGTTAGTTCCAATAGTGCCGGCGCTACCATTGGGCAAACTAGGTGGCATCCTAGGGCGCCGAGCCAAAGGGGGCGCCAAAAATACAATTGCTTGGTTCAGAAAGTGACGAACGTACACAAAATGCAGGAAATGAACATGATGAAAGTGAATGAAACACACGATCATGCAGTTTATGAGAAGATGAAGGTACTAGCCCACACTATTTCGGGTTTGCTGCAGAAGGGTAATATTTTTCCTATTAATTTCAATTTCACATTTACTAGGCAAGTTATGTCGTAATTTGGTATAAATTTTATTCATACAACAACCTTTTCTAATGTACAAAACGTTCTTCGTATTTCTGTAATGTATGTGATGAGTAGAGTAAGCATCTGTGTCTGGGAGGAGAGAGCGCTGGAAAGGATCTTGCCTAGGGTGTTCACATGTCCATCAATGGTCTCCTGCCAGGACCAGTAAAGTGTGCCCTACAGTAAGGACGTACGCAAGGGGGGTTGAGGTTTAACTCCCCCCGAGCTTGATTTTTACAAAAACTTTATTACCTTTGCAAAGACGATTAATTGTTTTCGCATACTTTTTGCTTGTTAATTTGTCGACTTAATGCAAATACCATGGAATAAATTTGCATACAATTTCAAGGAACATTGTAAATGGGCCCAAAAGTAATAATTAGGTTTTGTTGGGAATCTAACTTATCGTCGACGCCCAGAAACCATCTCACCATTATTTGCAGACATTGCGTCCACTACGCATGTAAGATTGTGTTCCGCGATAGTTCACTTTTGTCCGAAACAGTTGTCTTTATTATGTCTGCTTAGGCTGGTCAGCGCAAGCGCTGTCCGCATTGGCTACATTACCATGTTATGTAGCAAGATAGAACTGTTGTACGAGCTCAAAAACAGCAATTTTTAACACAGAAGCATTCAGGCATTTGATAATGTCTCAGCAGGGAAAAAGGAAAACTAACAGTTTGCTGGGCTTCTACACATAACAAAAAATTGACAGTTTCTTGCGTACTTTATGCGCATTCTCAGTTCTTGTGTAGTTTAGCAAGATTCGATCTTGCAAATCGGGGTGGGCGCCAGCCACTCCAGTTACACACTTTTTATACTCGGCTGCTCGTATTCGATAAGACATTAGCACAGCCGTATTTTGCCGTTGTAAATTGCTCTGACGCATCCTGTTTCAACATGCAGCCTGATATTTTTGCAGTTACGAACTGCTGTCGTAGCGTTGAGTTTATTTTCCTCCGATATTCTAACTTGGAGCGCTGATAGTTTATATTCAGTGCAATGACACATAAAATAAGGAGAGTGGGTGCAGAAGAATATGCCTATTATGTCAACAAACTTCGCCAAAACGTTGGTTTGTAAACATGAATATGACGTCAAATTGTGACGTCACAAAGAGCGCACACCAAATGCAAATGACCACCATATGCCACAGAATGAACCCCCCCCATTAAAAATTTCTGCGTACGCCACTGCCCTACAGGCCATACTTCATCAAGCTCACTGCAATACTTCAAGGGTACCACCTCTGTTCTTTTCATGTCTTGATTTTCCTGGCTGCGCTTCTACCCGAAAGGTTTATGTCGAAGCTTTCACTGAATCATGTTTCAGTCATCAAGTAATCAAATTAGGAAACGCCAGCGTTATTGGCGTTAGTAGCCTAATACTAGTTAACCAGTAAGATTTAGATTGTAGGACGTAGGCCTACCACCCAGTGGTGTGTTTAAGGGGAGGCGAGCGAGGCACTTGCCTCGGGTCCCCCGTTTTTAGGGCCCCTCTCGTGGTGTTTCGCATGCAGGCCCGTAACCAGGAGGGGCGAAGCCCCCCCTAGAAAACTTTTCGCCCCCCCTGGAAAAATCTGTTAGACATATTTTAAAACTATTGGACATAGTTTAAAAAAATTTGTCCCCCTCTCAGAAAAAAAATTTGTCCTCATTCTTCGCTCCCCCTGATGTCCCAAGGTGGTTACAGGCCTGTTCCCACGTGAATTTTCCTCATTTTTGGTGAAAAACTATTATCCACTCATAGAATATACTCCGAAGACGATCATAAGTAAGTAGTCTACTCTGTTTTCAAAGGCCCCCCCCAACAGCAGACGTAATGTGTAGGTACTCTGCTTTTAAAGGGGCTCGGAACAGCCACTATAATGTGTAAGTACTCTACTTTTAAATGGGCCCCCAACAGCAACTGTAATGTGTAAGTAGGCTACTCTGCTTTCAAAGGAGCCCCCAGTAGCAATTGCAATGTGTATGTATTCTGCATTCAAAGGGGCCCAATAGCAACTGTAATGTGTAAGAACTCTGCTTCCAAACGGGTAAAGGGCCCCAAAGAGCAACTGCAATATGTAAGTACTCTGCTTTTAGAGGGGCGCCAATAGCAACTATAATGTGCAACTGCCTTACTTTCAAAGGGGCCCCCACAAGCGACTGTAAAACTAGAGAAGTAGGGGACGATGCCAGCTTGCTCTTGCTTACTTTTTATGTTGCTAGTTTTGTCTTCCCAACTTTCAGTGTTTTTAAAGTTGTTTAACATGAATACCCTTTTGCATTTTCTGTTGTCAGTTATGCCGTAGTCTCAGGATCGTATCCTTGCGTGGCCCGCATTTCCCCTTCCTAGGCTTGATCAAAAGGTTTTATCACGGTTGCTTGAGTATGATGACGTCATCAGAGGTCCCCCGTTTCAGCCTTGCCTCGGGTCTCCCAACCCTAAGTCCACAACTGGTAGGGGAGATGTGGGATCTTTGACCAGGGTGGGCTCAATGATCATAGGCTATTTCTCGCCACCTAGTGATCGTGTGTTCTTGTGGTTTTGGCAATGAAGTTGAGATTGCTTTCTTGTGGCCCGTATGTGTTTTAGAGGAGCTATAGCTGGCATATCAATTTTTGTGGGATAGTTTTAATTTTGAAGGAAGAAAGTAAAATTTTGGAGCCTGCGTTTTTTTGTTTTTTCAGATGACAGGCAGCTTTTTTCGAAAGATTTTTGCAAATGTGATATGCTCAAGGAAAGAGTTTTAATACTGCAAGAAGTTGACAATTGATACTGTACACTTTTTGTGTTATGACATGTAATGCAAAAATGGTGGCGGAAGGGACCTTTGAACCATGCGAGAAAGGACCAATGACCCGGCAGTTCAAAGGTCCCTTAGCATATTGTTTAATGTCTCCAGCTTGAACTTGCCTACTTTCAAAATTAGTAAAAACAAAAAAGGATTGTTTTATCAAGAAAGCCTCAATAAGGCGTTGAGCCATGTGGTGGAACATCAAATTAGTCTGCGAAATCTTCCAAAGATATTAACATTGAATGGGTATCTTACGTCGATAGGTCCAAAAAGCTAAAGAATAAGGTGATTCTGTGAGAAAATATTTGATGGCTACTATAGACAGGTGCGTTGCTAGACATATAAATATATTTTTTTCTGATATTCGTCATCCATTTTCCAAGCTAGTGAAGCATCTTAGCGCAGCATGCATGGCCGTCGGAAGGGGGGAACGGGGCCCCCTGGATTTTGAAAATTTCAGCAAGAAAAGGTTGGTTTCTTAGTTTGGAGTGGAAAAAGCAAATTTCACCACTTTGGGCACCCCCTAGAAATCCACTAGTGGCCCCCTGGAAAAAATCCTTCCGGCTCCCATGGCAGTATGTACCAAGCAATCATCTAAGCACAGTAATACGAAGCATCTAAACACAAGGTTTCGCGCACTGTTAAAGACAAGCCAAATATGCGTATAAAATCGTGAGGCGTCAACTATCCCTATCTAGCGATGTGAATGATATTATAAACTCAGTACATTAATACAGTGACACAGCAAATGATTACTCCTTAACCTAGCCGGAAATTGGTGGTGTGTTGAGCGGATCTTCGGACCAAATTATTGAGGCAGGTTGTTACTGGATTCTAAAAGTTTATTTCAATTATGGAAATTTCAAAATGCTTGTAGAATTGCTGCTAAGGGGACTAATAATGATGGTAACTTTGCAGTTCGTAGTAGCCCACAAAGCGCCTCTCTGATGTTTTGGGGTTTGATGCCGATATATCTAAGTATAGAATTTGAAGGTGCTTAAGACTGAGAAACGGTTGCAACTTGCGGCAACCAACCCAGGGTGACAGACCAATCGTATCTCTGTAGTTACATTGTAGCCCGGTTCATTTCGCTACTTACATTCTATCATTGCAACTCGCTACATTGTATTAACTGTGTTGCAAGTAGAATACTTGCAGTATGTTGAAATCTCTATTTTTGCAAGAATACGCTGTATTGCACCCAACTACGACAGGATACTTAGAGGTGGTTCAAAGATCCCACACCGATGTTTCATTGATCCCACATATATGGGACCAGTGGGCCAAAAAAAATATTTTTCACATCAAATTTTCAGCCACTCCTTGCAATTAAATCCTACTGATTCTTTGTATGTGGATAGACGTAGAGATGATTATATTCATGCTAAATTTAGGATATTTGTTCGTTAAAATTTGCGACTTATGACCTGAAACGTAACAATGGCTCATTGGCCTCACATCTCCCCTACCACCTTAATTTATGTAACAAAGAGATACCAGCTGGTACGCGACATAACTAACATTGGTGACCTTCGCGAATATCAAAGTTTGCTGTGCATGTAGAACGTCGTTGATTGTTACGACACCAGAATGCAAAAGTTTTTGAGGCCTATGCTAGAATTTTTGTTTATGTAAATGCTGTGACGCCTGTTACTTGTGTAGACAATATTTTGAGGAATTTGGTGTTCAACTAAACTTGGCATGGGTCGAATAAATTAGTTTGATTTTAAAAAATCGTCCTAAAAAGGTCTTTTGGATGGAGGGGTGCTGGCAGGACCCACAAGAAGGGGGGTGTAGCAGGTGCACCGTCCCGAGTCCCATAAGAGTTAGGGGGCTCATGAACCTCAACGTTATAAAATCAAATGGGCAATTATGCACAAAGTTTTTTTGTTATAACTTCATTTGTACAATCTTGCCCAAATTAATTGACTGAAGTTGTTGTTCGAATTGACATACAATATATCGCCATTCCTTATGGTTTGCGGTTGGGGATATCTCATCTGCCACTGTTTCATTGTTAGTAGCCCAATGCACTAATTACTGCCTGACGAGTCGGAACAGCAGAAGAAGGGGAGGAAAACAGATGCCTTCACGTGGCCCTCCCTGTTGCGGCATTTTTCGAAATGCTTACTAAATCTGTCAACTTGAGAGCAACTGCTGCTACCCGTACTGGATGTGTTCGGCGTGGGGTGGGTCATCAAACACCCTTCTCAGGGCGCGGCAGCAGAAATGCTGCCGAAGACCTACGACCCAACATACTCCAGCTGAACACTGAGGGGCTAACTGCAGACAAGATCTCTGTCATTGAGCAGCTAGCCTATAAGAACAAGGCTTTCATCATCGTCCTATAGGAGACCCACTGCACAACTGCAGATAAGCTAGTGATTCCTAACTTCTCATTAGCTGGGTCAATCCTGAGCAGGAATCACGGCCTTGCCACGTTTGTCCACGAGCGGTTGGAGTGGTCACTGGTCGATCAGCCTCCAGAGTTATCAGAGACTGAGTGGTTGTGCATAGACGTCGCCAGATACAAGATCGCCAACGTCTACAAACCTCCACGCTCGCGACTCACTCCAACGACCATCCCGACGTTCCCACACCCCAGCCTGTACGCTGGCGACTTCAACTGCCAGCACGTCAACTGGGGTTACAACACAACATCCTCGGACGGTGAGAGCCTGGACTCCTGGGCAACATCCAACAACCTTGGACTGTTGTACAACCCAAAGGAAACAGCCAGTTTCTTCTCTCCGTTGGAACGTCGGCATCAACCCAGACCTG
>Ga0210059_1000513_pt1 | contig 49997 bp, 34 predicted proteins | sample Ectturendosymbi2_FD_188042 | JGI IMG/M metagenome (GOLD analysis project Ga0210059, IMG submission 188042) | Ecteinascidia turbinata endosymbiont from Florida, USA - Sample 2 (SPAdes) (version 2) | ecosystem: Host-associated > Tunicates > Ascidians > Unclassified | place: Key West, Florida...
GGGGACACACACAAGCAATTTAGAGAGCGTGGCTGGGCGCTAAAACGATGATATATACTGGAGAGAATGCGAGGTATTTATTTTTTCTTTCCTTCCTATGATGTAGCGGTAGACCTCAAGCAATAGTGCTAACCGGAGGTAGATCTCACGCTATAGTGTGGTAGACCTCACGCTATTGTAGCACCGAAGTATTTCAATAAAGTTTTCATTGCAAACTAGGCTCGAGTCCAAGTCTTTTGAGCCTATGATTGACTTTCTAGCATTTCTGGTTCAAAAGTTGTGATCAAAGTTAGATTCCCAGGTTATCAGAAATTGTGAAGTTAGATTCCCAAGAAATTTGCATTTTTTCTGGTACTGTGATGGTAATTGTTCTGAAACATTCAGTCACTTTGCATGACAACTAATGACTTTATGCAGGGCAGAAAACTTGGACAGATGACACATGAATACCATTAACTCTTTGGCGTCCGGCTGCTTTCGGGGATTTTCAGATAAAAAACGCCTTAACGCACATGGCTTTGAGTGGGAATTTCTCCAGTCTGGTAAGCTCTACAGACCTGGTAAAAGTCTCAAAAGACGCAGCAAGTCTTCTAGTCTGCACTCGGAAAAAAATTTTTGTGGAAAACTTTTAGGCCACCTTGGCCTACTTTGTCTGGCCCTGTGCGCCAACCGTTAGGTGGTAGTATTTTGCTGAAGTTTTTACTGGAAACTAGGCTACAATCCGAGTCTTTTGATACTTTGGATGACCTGCTGGGGTTCGGGTTCAAAAGTTGTGATGTAAGTTAGTAAAAATATTTGACTAATTAGCTAATTAGATAACTAATTAATTTGTTTATTTTAGATCATAACTTTTGAACCAGAAACGCTAGGAAGTCGATCAAACGCTCAAAAGACTTGCACTGGAGCCTAGTTTCCACTGAAAACTTCAGCGAAACACTTTGGCCTACTGATTGGGCCCTAGGCCAGGCAACATGAGCCAAAATGACCCTAAAACTACTGCACTTATGATGTCACTCACAAAAAATCTGCAACCCGCAACCAAAAAATTTTTTTCAAGTGCAATCTACTAGACTGGCTGATCCGTCTGAGCCCTTGAACAGCTCTCTAGCGCAATCGGCGGAGGAGCTAGGGCGTTGGTAAGGCGACCGAAAACTGCTGTTTTTTAGGCCGAAATCGAAGTACGAATATATCGTACGCTGGTTCTCAAAGTGTTAATTGCTATCAAACTCAAGTCCATGACATGAAGGTTAAACCTGGTTTCATCCGATTTATCCTATCCACCACTACTATAGAAACTTTGTTCATTTGTGATCGCTCATTGTTAGAGCTAAAGTGAAGGTTGAGTGCCTGCATGACAATACTGTCATATTTGCTGATGTTTGGTCCATTCCAGCACACGATCATTTCATTGGTCACATATTTCATATCTTTTTTGTTTGTAGAAGTTTCAGACCCACCTTGGACTTCACAAATTTTTTCTACAACACCGCCCATAGTCTCAACTATGGGCTCCGATGGATAGCTGCGAAGTCTATGGGCTATAACTTCCAGACTGAAAATTTGACTTAGGGTAATGAGACTACAGACCACCAGGTGAGATTAAAAGTTACTACACAAAACAGCTTGTCATCAGCAAAATGCATTTCCTAAAAACAAGCAAATTTGTGAAAAACAAGTTTAAAGTCAAAACACTTCATTTCTTTTTTAACAACTCATCATTTACCGAAACAAATGTTTCTTGCAAATGCACAATATACTTAGATGTGGGTTGATAAAACTTCACCATGCTTTGTCCATAGAAAAATGTCTGACCAACACTAGAGATGCCAACATAAAAGCAAAACTCTAGTGTTTAATTCAATGTGATAAGAGTCTGGAAAAATTATGATGCAATGTTTTAACTAACAAGTAGGAAAAGCAATCTAATTCAAACTTGCAAAGCAGTGCTGGTATATAATATGCACATGAAGCCAGGAAAGTACTGAGTAACAAAGTAGAATCATTGTGTTTTGCAATGTAATGGGTTTAGAAGTTAAAGGCAGGCAGCAATGAGTTGCGATTAAATCAGGCAGTTATGAAAAAAAATTGTTAACTGTTCTTGCCTAGTAAAATAGTACTTTACAAAACGTTTGCCACATACTGAAAAACAGTTTACCTTGTTCACATCTCCATTGCGACAAGCATCAAACAATTCTCTAGCAGCTGATACAAGCACAGACTGGTCAGATCGAGTACTGGAATGTCCTGTTCCACCTGCTATCCCAGTGTGGCGTGTAGCCATACTTTTCAAAAACTATGCAAGTGCCAGCATGAAGTTGTTACATAAGTCTATACTTTGATGCAAACAAAAAACTATAACAAAGACATAAACCAGCAATTAGTAAAAAAATTTAAACAATATTGGTTGCCCTATCTCTTAGAACCAGGTCAAGATGATACATGGTTGCCATAATTTTTGCTCACAAGTAGAATATCTACCAATACTATAAAAACAACTCCTGGGACGCAACCAAACAATCCAGAATGTATAGTTCCTGACAAACATTTTTATAAACAAGTAGAAGGTAAAATTTATTGCCTTCCTGTTTCAATTGATTTGGAAAAAATTATGAATTATACTTGGCTAGAGCTGGGTTTATTTTTTCAGTCATTTTCCAGTTATAGACCAAAATATTTTTGAAATGACCCAACAATTCGGTCATAATGTCTGAAAAGGTAGGCTACTGAACACTGTTATGGTGAGTTTTAACACTGTTAGTATGGGACAAACGACCACAATGTCTCATCAAAAAAAGAAACCCAGGACTAGAGCACTCCATGTTCACAGAAAAAATAACCAATATGATATTGGAAAGAAATCTGTTACTGCAAAGAATCGGGCAAGACTGTAAATGGTATGCAGAGAGTTGATATTTCGCTTACTAATCACGCAACAATAGTTCTGACCAGGCACAGATATAGCCTGGCAAAAAAGGGGTCTGTCATGGAAGAGCATCTATTTAATATACTTTTCAGAATAAACCCAGATTTACAAAACATGTGGCAAAACCTAATTAAACTTGGTTAGCAGCCTAGCACAACTAGCTATGTAGATAGTGATACTGGTAGAACTCAACCAGTAAGCTTTTTTTTGGCTGATTCTAATTTCATTGCAGATCACTGGATGATGCTAATCCAAAAAACAGACATTTTTGCATTAATCAAACCACAGTTGAAAGACATTGAAGTGCATTTTTTTCCTTCAGTATGTAGGCCAAATAAACAAATGGAATAATTACATAAGCTTCATACAAAAGAACAGATTATTATAAGTTAAAAGCATATTACATACAAGAAAAATAATACACGAAAGACACAAACATGAGAGCAAAAAGTAATTCGGAAAATGACATTACATATTGCACGGGTCATTACAAATACTGATGAAACCATTACTTCACTGCAATGATTAACTGTACAACATTGAATTCTCTGGAAACTTAGGTCACTAAAACAGTCAACCACCACAGCATGTTCTCCGATTTATTTGCAGACAGTCATCTGCTTAATGCACAAAAACCTGTGACCATATATTACATCATAAAGCGGTTTGTTGGGACGATTGTGCAGCGGTCTGTATATTACGCACTACTTGATGTAGATCAATGGCTGTGTGCCGTATGGAACAGAACAGAGAATTTCTGCTCATCAATCAGAAAAAAAGTCGCAACTTGGGCTACCGAACACTCCGTGCAGAACAAAAGCGTAGAGGATTTTAAGAGCAAATGTTCCTGAAATATGTTGGTGAAATTCTGCTGATATGATATATTGGCAACATCACCATAACGGCTGGTATTTATCACTTATCAGCATGCTGATGTATTAGTCAAGCCTAGGTACTGGTCGCATCGTGGGAACACACAAGGAAGTTTTCCATGTTATCACATGTTTTTACTTTTTAGTCACAGTGTAAACGCTTTTTGTTCCTACGAACATGGTGCTGAAATGATATGCAACTTGTCCAACAATCAGCAAAAGCCAGCCGTACAATAATGAGAACTCTGTTTCTACAAATGGGTATATACGCACTCATAAAATTGATGCTGACTATCAGCTGCACACCTATGTCTGTGAGGCACTCTCTATTGAGATGACTGTGTTAAAAATATACTTGCGAAATTACTACAGAGAAGAAAGATTGAGTGCAATTGCTCAGATGATTTTGCATCGTGATGTAAAAGTGAATTACAAGAAATTAGTAGATGACTTCTTGCGCAGGAAACAACATTGTCAGCTGTTCATACCAATTGAGTTGTTTTTGAAATACAACACTTGACCGGTATTTTATTCAGATAATGCGACAACAACTTCTGAGGCTAGCTGTCGCAATGTGGGAAATTTTTTCGTAAAAATATAGTTTTGTGGAAGTGAACCCACGTTACTTGGCGTGAGATTTCAGCATGCCAAAACCGTATTTAATCCTATCATAGCCTAGTACTGGGGTCCCCAACCTTTCTTTGACCATGTAATCCTTCAGCATTTCGACAGATGGACATGTACCCCTAAAATTTCTCATGATAAAATACTTCATGACTAATCATAGGTATATTTAACAATAAGCATTTAATGATTTTGGAAAATGTTACTTCACTGGTACTGCATAAATATTTGGAAATAAATATTTGTTCCTTCTATTGCTAACCTTAAATGTACCCCTTTAGACAAGCAGTTGTACCACGATTGGTACATGTCCCCCAGGTTGGGAACCCCAGGCCTAGTAGTTGCAAACACCAGATACAATTAGGCCTAATCTGCGAAACCAAACAATTGTGATTTGAGACAGGTTGTCACCTCTTGGCATGAAGCAAAATAATACAAAACAGCTCTGCGTGTGCCTGGCAGTGTATGAGCTTTTGACAACTTTGCTTGCTTTGGAGCTGGCACTGGCAGAGTAAAAGATTCCGAAACACATGTATTTAATGCAATATCAATTTATATTGTTCAATAACAAACTTTTCAGATCATTTCGCAAGCATTATTTTGACAAGGCAACAATGTTGTTGTTTTAATTTAATCCTATGCAGCCTTAGAAAAGAAATGCTGTTGCCTGTTATAAACCATTCCCATTAGGCACCTGTAGTGGCAGCCTGTTATAAACCATTCACATTAGACACCTGTAGTGGCAGCCTGTTATAAACCATTCCCATTGGACACCTGTAGTGGCAGCCTGTTACAAACCATTCACATTAGACACCTGTAGTGGCAGCCTGTTACAAACCATTCACATTAGACACCTGTGGTGGCAGCCTGTTATAAACCATTCACATTAGACACCTGTAGTGGCAGTGTTCAATATTCGATCAGCGTTAATGCTGAATACCTATGGCACAGGGAGGCCTGTCATGACAGCCAAACAGACCCCCTGGATGTGCCCCTGGCTCTGACTTTTTCCTTTATGTAAATGTTGTTTAAAGTAAAGAGATGTTGTTTTCATTGATGATATCATATTTGCATTTTGTGCTGAAGGGTTAAATCAGCAAAAGCTACGCTAATTTTAGACAAATCTCTGTGCGTATGATTCAACTGCAGTGGTTCAATAAACAATCAGGTGTGTAGGGATGGGCATTTCAGAATAGTTTACTATTCCAGAATAGTTAAACCAAATCCAGAATACTGAATCTTATTCTGTTTTTTTTCCTACAACGCATTGCACCTGAGAATTACTACAACAAAAAAACAAACTTGAGAATTACAAAAACAAAAAACTTCGTTCACTCAAAAACCAAGAAGGCCCACACAGCACACTTTCCTTAATCCGGCACTGGAAATCAACAATTTATCATTTCATCATACTAACAACACATTTTCACATCACTGAACAACAAATTTTTTAATTTTCATGCAGTGGTGCATTTTTGCCACACTAAAGTCGTTATGCCAGGAAAGACAAGATTTTGACAATACTTTTTAGAATAAAACTCATTTTTCTAGGCTATAGGTGTCCTTAGACCCTGTCAAACTTGGCTGGTGACCTAGCACAACTACAAACAACTTCGGCTATTTTCATACCAGTTAATCACACAAACCGCTTTATCACATAGGATTCCAGACTCCCAAACCGAAACCACAAATGTAAGAAAAGAGTACAGTTATCGCATAAAGGTAATTCGCACAAAACGAATATTCGAATGGAAATATTATTTTCCTTTGTAAACTTAAATCGCATAGTTAACTTTGAAGAACTGAAGCGCCCAAAAGTCCTCTACTTATGACGTCAATCAAAAAAACCCGCAACCCCCAAGCCAAAAATTTTTTTTCGAGTGCAGACTAGAAGACTTGCCGCATCTTTTGACGCTTCGACCAGGTCCGTAACCCGAACAAGAGCGGAGATATTCCCGCGCAAAGCCATGTGCGTTTAGGCATATTTTTTCGAAAATCCCCGAAAGCAGCCGGACGCTAAAGAGTTAACAATCCTGGCTATGGCCCCGCTATCATTTATGCTTTAAAGCATTTTATATATTTCCCAAACATTTAGTGACAACAATGCAATAAGCAGAAAGTTATTGAACAAAAAATTAAATTGGTAGGCTATAGTATATACCAGCGGTTCATAAACTGGGGTACATAAACTCCTAGGGATACATTTGCCTATCTGAAAGAGGGAAAAAATATGTTTATACATCATTTCAAATTATTTGTACATATGAATTTGTCTAAACAACATTAAAGCAAGGTGTTATATTGGTAAAGTCTCATTGAACCACTTGATGTTTGCTGATGATATTTTTGTTTTGTTCAAGTGTACGTGGGTTGCAAAGCATACTAGGTGCGTCAGGCTTATGCAGAATCGCATGGAATTATTTTCAACTGCAGCAAAAGGTTTGTGATGTTTAAGGCTCAGACCACAAAAAGCACGGTTATCCCATTGCAGACGGTGGGTGTATAGAGTAAAACATGGTTCCTACTATAAATATTTGGAGATTGTATTAGATATTAAGCTTTCAGATAGATATTCAGATCTTTCAAATAATACCTTAGTTAAAAAAACTGAGAGATAGCCTTTTTTGGAATCAAGCCCCAAACTTGGGTCACAGTTGGGTGACTTTTAAAAGGTAGGCTCACAGTTTGACCTCTAAAATCACACAACAATGGCCTAAGCGAACATAAGTTACAAATTGCACAAAATTGTACCTCGACTACTTATGAACCAAATTTTAATTTTCTAACTGTAAAAATGAAGATTTTATTAAATTTAGAAGACAAATATCAAAGATTTTTAAAAATTTCATGCATGACTGATCACAAAAACAGCCAATTTTCAAACTCTCATATCTTCAGAACCACTGACCCAATTGTGCTCAAATTGGTGTCATTTTGCTCAGAATAATTTGCTGTATGAGCTGATATATAATTTCATCAAAATCTGTGACTACTGGTGACATGGTTTTGTGATTTGGCGAAGAATGACCCACAAGCAAGGATTCAGTGCGAGAATTTGCCATTTCATGGTGAAGATTTGCTGCTTCCACTGCTTTTGAACTCCATCAGTGTCTTGCATCAGTATCAAAATGGTAGCGTGGTATACTGTGGCAATGCAACTATTCACCTGTTGAATGTGAATTGATCCAAGTTGATCTGTGTGGTCAACTCTTAACACTTTGGCGTCTGGCCGCTTTCGGGGATTCGAGAAAAAAACACTGAAACATACATGGCTTTGCATGGGAATTTCTCCGGTCCAGTAAGCACTACCGACCCGGTTAAAGGCTAAAAAGATGCAGCAAGTCTTGTAGCTTGCAGCAATTATTACATTATGATGCAACAACCCATTGTTGCGAAACATTAGCTCAGATTCTTGCCATGTGGTGGGCAAGTGAACATTTTCCAATGCTACTGTCGTACTTGGTGAGGAATAATTTAGTCTAGCAGCACTTCTAAATGGATAAAACAATGATTAACACACAGCTAGTCGCAACTGAACTGAAACGTGTTTTTTTTATCACCTCAAATCTGCTGACTGCGAAAGATCAGATCTGTGGAAAATTTTGGTTGTCTATGAAAAAGAATGAGTAGCTTGATTTTGTTGCTTGTTAGACTTATCTTCAGACGTTATGAGTAGGGCAAGTTTTTCAACTATTTTTACAGCTTCCAACAGCTTCTGAAATACTCAGAATTTATGCAGCATGATGAGCTGCTTACAGGAATTTTATATTGCAGCTTTTTCCTTTTTCACATGCAACTTTTATCAAGTAGGCCTATTGCGCAAAATGTAAAAGTGTGATTTAAAAAACATGCTTGAGAACTATTTTAGTATAGTTCTGTTCTCTTTGATAACCGATTCAAACTGAATAATGACCTATAAGCAATTGTAGAAATGTCCCGGCCAAACAAACATCAGTCCAGAACTGTAGGCCAAATTGTTAAATTGCCAAGTAACTTCATGCACTGTGCAGCGAAGTTATAGAACTGTTGGCAAATGATCGTCATTTCTCACCAGATAATCAGATAATGTTTGGAAATATTTAGCATTACTTGTAAATAAATTTTAAAAGGCTTGTGCATAAATGCAACTTTTTTTAAAAATAAATGCATTATTTCTCACGATTTTATTGCAACAAAAACTTGCCCTAGTTATGAGTTTTTAATAGTTTTCGGACAGGTGCAAGTTTGAGACCGAAAAAGTGCGGGGTGGGGCGGTGCAGGATGGTCTGCGGGACAGGGTAAGTGTGGGTTAGAAGCAGGGTTGCCAGATGTTCTACAGAGGAAAGGTCCAAATGTATTCACAAATTGGTCCATCTATAAAGTCTTATTTATGAAAATCGTAAAAAGGTCCAAACTTTAAGCTCGAAAGGTCCAAATAATTTTTTTTTTGGTCCAAACTAGATTGAAATGGTCCAGATTTTGTAAATTTGGACCTAAAAAAGTCCAATCTGGCAACCCTAGTTAGAAGTGTGTGAGTGCGGGCAAAATTTCTCAAACTCCTATGGGTGTGGGGCGGGAGTGGACAAAAAATTTCAACCCCCGCAGGACTCTAGTGGCTACAGAAACGCCTGTGGAATTTCATATTTGAAACCTCAATTGACCGCCACCCCTAATGTGACAGTAACGCGTGACAAGAGTGCAGTAGGCTTGGTAGAAACATACTTAACGCAAAAGGTAAGCCCCAAACCTAGAAGTTAATCCTCACCACAACCATAACCCTAACCCCTAAATCTAAAGTTTAGAAATTTTTGAAAAAAGTAAAGAAAAACTAGTCCCATGAATTGACACATGCAAGCACTACTACCAAAACAGAAGTCGCCAGAGGTGAGACTTGAATCAAACACCATTGGCACAGCAGATGTAAATACTACTGTTACACTACCACAATGCTTCATTGACAAACTTAGTGTTTAACACTTTGAGAACCAGCGTACGATATATTCGTACTTCGATTTCGGCCTAAAAAAACAGCAGTTTTTGGTTGCCTTACCAACACCCTAGCTCCTCAGCCGATTGCGCCAGAAAGCTGTTCAAGGGCTCAAACGGATCGGCCAGTCTAGTAGATTGCACTCGAAAAAAAATTTTTTGGTTAGGGGTACTGATTTTTTTGTGACTGACATCATAAGTAAAGTAGTTTTATTGTCATTTTGGCTCATGTTGCCTGGCCTAGGGCCCAATCAGTAGGCCAAAGTGTTTCGCTGAAGTTTTCATTGGAAACTAGGCTCGAGTACAAGTCTTTTGCGCCTTTGATCGACTTTCTAGCGTTTCTGGTTCAAAAGTTATGATCTAAAATAAACAAATTATTTAATTATCTAATTAGCTAATTAGTCAAATATTTTTACTATCTTACATTATAATTTTTGAACCCGAAACCCCAACAGGTCATCCAAAGTATCAAAAGACTCGGATTGTAGCCTAATTTCCAGTAAAAACTTCAGCAAAATATTACCACCTAACAGTTGGCGCCCAGGGCCAGGCAAAGTGGGCAAAGGTGGCCCAAAAGTCCTCCACTTATGACGTCACCCACAAAAAAACCGCAACCCCCAACGCAAAAAATTTTTTTGAGTGTAGACTAGAAGACTTCCACATCTTTTGAGACTTTTACCAGGTATGTAGAGCATACCGGACTGGAGAAATTCCCACTCAAAGCCATGTGCGTTTAGGCGTTTTTTTTCCGAAAATCCCCGAAAGCAGCCGGACGCCAAAGAGTTAATGGTATTCATGTGTCATCTGTCCAAATTTTCTGCACTGCATAAAGTCATTAGTTGTCATGCAAAGTAACTGAATGTTTCAGAACAATTACCATCACAGTACAGTCGAAGTCGGTTAATCGCATAGTCAATTTGCCAAGCTTTTTTATGCGATTAACCATATCCATTGATTGACAGTATCCTAATATCCCACATGTCAATACCGAACGTTCATCTTACACAAAAGCTTGAAAGCAGACCACCAGACATTTTAACCGCTTATGCGATCATCTACAGTTTGTAGGAATTAACAAGTTTGTGCTACTGTTACAGTACTAAGGTGTTGCTAAGCAAAGTGAGAAAATGCGTTGTGTGACTTCAATACTGCACAAAAAAATAAATGCCTCTCCGATGAAGTTCAACAACACATGTCTTCCGAGCGTCTGTCTGACGTGCTAACGAAAAAAGTTATTGCGTGCTTATTCTAGCATATCCACGAAGTGACGTAATCTTATCGCTTTTCCGTGATGGGTTTATGTTGCCTTGATGTGCGGATAAAAGCTTTTGCTTTGTCTTCCAAATGCACGACACTTGGGACTGTGAAATTCCAAACTCCTTGGCAACTTCGCACTGAGTTGCTTTCTTTTCCAATTTTTTGATAACAAGGATTCATTTGGACAGACATAAATCTTTTCACTTTGCTGGCTTGCTAATTCCTGCCATTTTATATCGTACTGTATACATAGGCTACACTATTCTATATTGCTGCAGTAGTTTGCGACATAACAATCCTTAAATAAAACTAAATCTTGGGGTTCTATTGCGACGTAACGATCCATAACAATCCTTGTTTACGACGTAACAATCCTTAAATAAAACTTATTCTTGTGGTTCATAATCACAGTAGAGAAGGCCTTTTTATGTGCAGTTTTACTTTATTGTTCAAATCATCTTTATTTATTGTTTACTTCCTTCCTATAGCTAATTTATTGTTTACGTCCTAGGATAGTTAATTTATTTTTTATGTTGTTATTGTTACATTGTTTACATCCTATAGCCTTCAGCCTTGCGGTGAATTTAATGACAGCTGCTGTCTTCAGTGTGGCGTTGTGTATTTAATCGCTGCAGGTTGTGGGAGATCTTGTGACGATTTTTGTGTATTGGTAAGGATAATCTTGAGCAACTTAATTTCGTCAAAGGAAATATGCGGTTAAGTGATACAAGTCTACAAATCAATCAAGAATTCCTGTTCGATTAACCGTTTTATGCGATTAACCGTTGAATTTTCTTCACAAGTGAATGGGAATGGTTTGGGATTATGCAATGCTATGCTATAAAGCAATTTATGCCTTTAACCAATATGCGATTAACAGATTTCGTCTGTACCTGAAAAAATGCAATATTTTTGGGAATCTAACTTCATAACTTCTGATAACCTGGGAATCAAACTTTGATCATAACTTTTAAACCAGAAACGCTAGAAAGTCGATCATGGGCTCAAAAGACTCGGACTCGAGCCTGGTTTCCAGTAAAAACTTCAGCAAAATACTACCACCTAACGGTTGGCGCCCAAAAGTCCTCCACTTATGACGTCAATCAAAAAAACCCGCAACCCCCAAGCAAAAATTTTGTTTTCGAGTGCAGACTAGAAGACTTGCCGCATCTTTTGATGCTTCGACTAGGTCCGTAACTCGAATAGGAGCGGAGATATTCCCGCCCAAAGCCATGCGCGTTTAGGCGTTTTTTCCCGAAAATCCCCAAAAGCAACCAGATACCAAAGAGTTAATTTGAACCGCATTATCCGAGACGCTTCCATAGCCACTTTGTCACAACTACAATGCAACTAATTTTGTGTCATCAATTCTCAAAAACACAAATCCCTGTCATTTAAAGTTATTATAAATGACCATAGCATTTCTCCCAATCATTACCTAAAATACCTAGGTGTTCTTCTTGACAATAAGCAAAACAGGAAACCTAACGTAAGAGGTGAAAACTCAACTATCAAGAGGTGAGCTTGGAGTTTTATACAAACTCATTACATTACTTACACAACACGATCTATACTGAAAGTTGCTTACAACTCATTATAATAATAATAATAATGTATTTCTGTCCGCAGACACAAAGTCCATAGTACAAACACACACTTTCTGCACAACGCAGGTTGATAAAAACATACAAAACAGAGCGTTTTGCAACGGTGATGGAGGCAGAACCACAGGATTACAGACACATTCTCAACACTATTGTTCACTAACCCATAACACTTGGTACAACACTACTGCTGAGTAGAACACCCATTCCTAAACTGTTCAAGGTCAGGTAAAGTATGAATGCATTGTGACATGACACACCTCAAACGAAGAAACACTGCAATGTCCAAGCACTCAGTCACAAAGTAAAATGCGGTTGTAGTGTTCAACGAAAATGGATGAATATAAACAATCTGCATGCGTCAAAGCATGCAACCATACATTTTTAGATTTTCTGCATCTTTTGAGAAACAAGTACTTGTTTTTTCTTACTATTGCCTCAAATGTGGGATGTTACATCGAACCTGATGACTATTAACACTCGCTCTCCAGGACAGGTTGTATAGATCTCTGCATCCAAACTTATAGGCCACACACAATCTTTGCATGCAAGACTTTTTGAAATCACATCATAATTGTGATGCATACATTGGCGTACAAAAGGAATGAAGAAGTACATTTTTAACCGCATTTGAACATTGGGAAAAAGAGGCTCACAGCTTGTTTGCTGCACAGTACTGATATCGCAGTTGTCTCTTAATGTCTTTGTCATCTGAGAGCTCAATATCCAGTACAATTCCCAGATATTTGTAGTGGTTGACAACAGATTTTACATTTTGACCGCCTAGTGTCAATAATGGGGTGACTGTGCTTTTTGCACTCTTAGCCTTAAACGTCATACAAACAGTTTTGCTGCAGTTGAAAATAATTCCATGCGATTCTGCATAAGCTTGACACACATCAAGTATACTTTGCAATCCTTGTACACTTGAACTGAACACACAAATATCATCAACAAACATCAGATGATTTAATAAGACTTCACCAACATAACACCCTGTTTTGATGTTGTTGAGTTCAGTGGATAAATCATATAAATACACAGCAATCAAGTATGGACTCAATACTCCCTCTTATCTAACCCCATTAGTCACATGAAACGGATGAGGCAATTGCTTGTCCCATACATTTTAGCAGCCGCATAAAAGACATTGGCACCGTTCTTTGAAAGGGCATGGCATCTTTCTTTAAAAAATTAGTTTGTTAAATAAATCCATGTGTCATACCAATGGATTTGAAACATGTTACTAGGGGACATTTGTAGAGATCGACCGATATATTGGCCTGGCCAATATATCGGCCGATATTTGGGTTTTACCGATATATCGGTATCGGCCAAAACGGCCAATATTATCGGCCTCAATAGGAGTTGCCAAAACGCTGTTATATTCCTCACGTATCCAGACAACTTGCGCAAGAAAGCACAATGAAGCAAGTCGAGACAGTTATCTTACAACAACGCTATCGGGTGCGGTTTCATAAACAAACAAACAAGATTAACCATGGAGCATGCGTCTGCCGTCACAACCAAAACAAAAGCATCAACGGGAGGTTTTGCAATGCTCGAAACCACCACGTGCAGGTGTTGCGCACGAAAACTCCCGTTGTACTTCCGGAAGTTTTCGCAGCACGAAAAGTTTGACTGGTACTTAGGTGCAGCAGTCCAAGCGATGCCTAGTTTAGCACAGATGAATTTAAAAACCCTTACATGAAAACTGAATTGCCTTGCGTTAAGCAACATTTATGGCGTTATGAATATGATTACTAATACAATCGTTACTCATTAGTGACGACAACTGTCGCTAGGAAGCAGTTGCATGTAACATCTTAAAATGATTCTACTTTTCTTAACATGATGTATTAGGCTATAAGTGCCCTGATTTATACTGTACGCAAGCTAAAACGTCGTGTTCATGGGTTAACTTAATCGACATTTTCCACAAGGCATGATAACTGTGATCTCACAATCCAAGCTATTGCAAACGTGAAACCAGCGTTTGTGGATGTGGCACACAAGTTACGAAAGCGCTACTTTAACATTTCACAAATACATTGAAGCGATGATCCAATAGCAGCATGGTAGTCAGTGTTCATTGTTGCAACACTATTGCTGTTGTCCGTTTGTTAAACATGATCAGCAAAAGCAGTGTTTGCAACAACGCAAGTTAAAAGTGCATTGTTTGTAATTGGATCAGAACTACCGCAGCATTCACCTTAGCAATTGTTATGGCGACTTGTTATTATGAAATTTTCTTCTGGCGGAGGGGCGGTAATCGGTTATAGCCTAGTGCTGCTTTTGTTTAGGCTAGGTTATAGATGACCGGCTAACTCACTATAGGCTACTTGGTGAAGATGCAGATAAACTTTGCTTTCTGCATGACAATCTTAAACTGTTGATATGGAACTACTGAGAATAGACAAATCAGTTGAGGTATTTCATTTCATACCAATGCCAGTACTTCAGTTGCAGTAACTAATGGAACTAGTTTTTCTTTTTTAAGGACATGCAGTTATTTAATGTTACATTACATCAAAATTCCGAATTTGGTTATTTAGGACTTGGATTGACTTTTCAAATTGAACACTCACTGAGTTGCAGAAGAGTCTGAAAGGTTGATTTGTGAAATATATACAAAAACAAAGTTTTACAAGATTTATGTAGTGCAGTAACTGTTAACAAACTACTATCAAAGATCAAAAAAGTTACTGGTGTTTTGGAAATATTTTCATTTTTGGCAATGGTTAATTAAATACAGTGTTGTTCTAATTTTAACCTCCTTAACTTGATGCTCCATTTTGTTCTTCCTTTTCATTGATCAGCATCTTTCAACTTTCAAGCACTGTTTTTGCTTTTTCAGGTTTAAACACTGTAGGCAGTTCTCTTACATTCAGTGTTCTGTTCTTATTGCTTTGTTATTTTAAGATTATTTTTTTATTCATGGCACTGTGTTTATTCATTGTAAGCAGTGTATACTATGCTAACAAGTTAGGCTAATCAAGTATTGAAAATGCTACAATTTCAAAAATTCTTGCTTATAAATCCTGATTTTTAAGGTTTCAAAAAAAAGGTAAAGCATAAAACATATCACATTTTTGATAATGAAGCAGAAAACAATATTAAAATTTTTGGAAATATCAGTATTGGCCTCAAACAAGCCATATCGGTCAACCTCTAGACATTTGTGTAAATCTAGCATAAGTTCTTGTGGCCACTGCCAACAGTTGAGCACCTCACATATGTCAGATTCATCAAGAAATTTTGCTAAAATTTTGAAAGACACATATGAATCATACATGGTTTTCAATGTTTGAAACCACACACTTTCTTGCATTTTGAAACTTGTCTTAAAACCATTTTTTGAGACAGACACTGGCTGCAATCTCAAGACAAAAATTTCCACTGTCTTGACTTGACCTTAGCATCAGGTAAATTGGCAGTTTTATGACACTACCTTTTCTTTCTATCTAACTACAGTTTTCCATTCATCAAACTGATCATCTTCCTGTTTAGCATTGTCAACCATGGAGTCTTAGGCTGCTCAGTGCCACAAGATATGTCAGCTTTTTTAAATCCACGCACACAGTATCTTCTGATTGATTGAGATTCTTATCCACTAGAAACTTGAATGTTTGCAAGCATGTCGTTAATAATACAATGTCAGTTATTGCTACTTTATGCAGATCATTCATTCTCACAGATTGTTACCTTGAGTAAGGGTCAGCGGCGTTGGTACCACCAGCATAGGGGTTGATTCAGAAAGTAAATGTTTGTACCTCCAGCGTAGGGATGACTTTAGAAAGCAACTGTTTGTGCCTCCAGCATAGGGATGCCTTTAGAAAGCACCTGTTAGTACCTCCAACGTAGGGGTGACTTTAGATAGATCCTGTTTGTACTTCCAGCACAGGGAGTTGATTTAAAGCCGATGCTTGTACATCCAGCGTAGCAATGCCTTCAGAAAGCAACTATTCGTACCTCCAGCGTAGGGATGGCTTTAGAAAGCAACTGTTTGTACCTCCAGCGTAGGGAGTTGATTTGAAAGCAACTGTTTGTGCCTTCACAACCTAAATAAGCATTTATGATGTCAAAAAAGCAAATGTTGAACTTGAGACAAGCGGCAAACAATACCATAGATATTCATTCCACTGGCTACTCTGCATGGTTACACCCCATTCAAAACGTTTGCACAGAGTCATCCCTACTCTGGAGGTACAATTAATAATTGCTTTCTAAAACCATCCCTACTCTGGAGGTACAATCAGTTGCTTTCTAAAGCCACCCCTACAATGGAGGTACAAACTAATGCTGGTGGTACTGACACCGCCGACCAGTCCTCGTTTCCTTTGACTAAGGTCTTGTTTGATGTTGCCTAGCTTCATAATAGTTTGATTGATCTCTAAACTTACTACAACTGATATCTTTTCTGGCATCTGATTTGCTGATTTTTTTGTCTCTCCACTGAGCCTGCAGGTCATTTCTGAAAGATTTTAAATCAAAAGCATGCTGATTGATATCCTCATCACAGCTACAGTTTTTCACTCAGGCAATGTGGAATATGACACTACGCTGGCTATGCAATTGACAATATATCTAATCAATGCACAAGGTAACACTGCACAACTGAGGGAACAATGAATCTTACAGAAAGAACAAGGATTCGGAAGGCAATAGCTACACATTCATACAGGGGCAAGCGGTAGACAATGAGTGTGGTCAGTACATTAAATGCAACTAGAAAAAGAACAGGTAAAATTAGATCAAACTTGCACACATGCCAATATGCTGACAGCGTTTCCCATGACCACAGCCAGGGACAGACCCTGGTGGAGCCACTGGCGTTCCCTGGGGTCGCCAAACGCATCAACAAGTTTCTTTGTAACGAAGACCATTCAAAACAGGGGCAGTGGACTTGCCATATATACACCAGTGGTCTCAATTACCACTGGTTGAAAGTGGTAACTGCTTTGGAGGTCATGATTTTTTTCACTTCTCTTTGTTGTTCTACTTCCTTGCTTAACTGTATTTTTTATGGTGAAGTGATGCTGCATCAATATGTTTCAAATCAACAGAGTATGAGAGTCAGTTCAGTACAGTAGTTTCAGTCACCATTTGTTGAGTTTATTAAGTTACTGTACTATTACATTAGGGTCAGCATCCATTTCCACTATCATAGCATAGATGTCTTCCAATGTTTCTCTTGGCTTACCCACAACTTGTTTTCTTTTTATGAGCCTTTTTCGAGGAGCAACTTTGTTGTGCGGTAGAACCCTTATTAGCCTAGCTGCAATCTTCTCCTCATTGTAATATTGCAGCATCAGTTGCAAGTTGAAGGTTGGATCTAGAACAACAGATTTGAATCAATGTTTCATGAAAAATGGTAGGCCTAGTGGATTAGCTATAGTATAAATGTAGTTCTCATCCTTGGCTTTTGTTTATGCCTTGCTGCTTTCACTCTTTTTCACAATAATTTCTGATTTTTAGATACTGTAAGGATTGTTTGTCTATTTTACCACCAAGATGCTGGCAGCAACAGACCGGTTGGAGCTATTGTGCCACCAGTCGAACATTCAGTCTTGTGGCATGATACAAATTGAATAAAAAGGTCAGTTTGTCATGCACTCAGCATGACGCTGCTCGTGGCGGCTATGCTTCACCTTCACGTCTGGTATGCCATTGCTTTTCAGTTCGACTCTCACCTTGGTGACTCCCCCCCTTTCTTGTTGGGTTTGGGTTACGGTTTAGGGTTAGCGTTAAGGTTAGTGTCAGGGTTAGGTTAGGGTTTATGATTTATGTTTATTTGTTTCTTACAAGCCTGTTGCCACCGCCATCTTTGCAGCAAATTGACACTGCCTGTTAGTTAGATATAATAATGATTTCCCTTAGGCTAGTATTGTAGTACTGTAGTAGGCCTCTATTAAATTATTATTCTCTAGTTCCTGTTATTTCACTCCCAAGGAATGCAACTACAGAACAGTTTGTGAAGGCAAGATTGGAACACTAGGCCTAGTCCATCAGAGATGATTAATCACACAAGTGGCAGAGAAAGCAAACCTACTTTTTTTAAAAGTAAAAAAAATGTTTTTACAAGAACCTACAACCCAGACTCGACTGGAAACTGTCTTTTCTTGCAACCCAGATTGAAAACTTATTCCAATAGAATTGCAGTAATCCACACGTACTTTACTTACTGTTACTCAATCCTCAATTGGGGACGTGCTTCAAATGCAACCATTCAACCTCTCATTAATCTCTATATAAAATAAAGTTATAAAACTAATAAAACCAACTAAGTAGACATCTCTTTAAGAATCCTTCCAGCACCAACCCAGGGTTGCCAGATAGAAATAAAAAATTGTCTCCAATAGCCAAACCCAGCAAAAATTCGCCAAACTTCTGGAAATGATTGCATCTTCACTTAGAGATGGCACGGGCCAGCACTTTTGCAGCCCGACCCTTCCGGAGCTAACAAGAAGCCGCCCGGGCCAGCCCGTCTGTGCTAAACCACAACTTATTTTCTGGCCTGGACCGGCCCGTAATATACCATAACCTCAAAAGCAAAGTAATAACACTTAAGTTTTCAGTTCAGGGCAGAGGCGGCCGGAGTCACTTTTTCAAACTCCGACTCCGCTCCTGTCCAAAAGTTTCAATCCAGGTCCGGTGCGGGTCCGGCAATATTTCAAATTTCAGAATCCGACTCCTGTTCAGACTCCGGCTACTATCATCAATCAAACATTAATTTACCCAAGCTTTTACTTAAGAAATAACCACACAGACTCCTGCCACTACCGAAATTGAAAAGTGACTCCGGATCCGGGCCGTTTTTTCCCAAATTTTTGACTCCGGGTCCGGATCCAGGTTAAAAAAAGCGCAGAATCCTCTGAGGTCGACTCCGGATCCGGTCCCACCTCTGGTTCAGGGGCGCAACCAGCTCTTCATTTCGGGGGGGGCAATTTTCATGAAATTTTATCCGATGACGCCATCGTGCTTATTCAACCGTGGTACAACTTTTTCGCAAACGGTCACAGATAAAGTTTTTTTCGCAACAATTCCGAAAATGAGAACGTTTCAGTTTTAATCAAGGTGCAGACCGAACGATCAGGACAAAGTAAAAATTAGTAGCCTAATACAAATACTTGGTTCCGCAATCAACTAGAGCCGTCATGGCTTTAGTGTGACAGATGTATAGGCTACTAGTAAACCTGCCTAACTTTTCGTCTTGTTTTAACAAAGGTTCAGTTGAATATATTTCCTGTGAGAAAATTTCTGCAGACGATTGTGCGAGAGGTGAAGTTGTCAGATACAAGAAACCAGGGCCGGCCTAAAGCCGATGCAATCGATGCGGCTGCATTGGGCCCCACGCCTCTGGTGGTCATGGTAGTTGGGCAGGTTGTTTATTTTTGTCAGATACTCCTTGCGCACGAGAATTGTAGACAAGCTTATAAATCTCATTCTTAGCAAATAATTATCTTGTTTGAATGAACGATGAATTTCTCTAATTATTATCGAACGTTATCAAACGTGTTCAATTCCCATGCTCAGCGTTCTATCTGCGCTCCACCACATTTCACTCTTTGTGGATAGAATTTGGTCGTTATTGTTACCAGTGCGAGTTGAGACTGGAGACCTACAGCTACTGCAAACGAGGTGTGCAGTGATGCAACTCGCAATGAACAGGACAATACTAGTGTCTGTCGTAACTTTGACGGCAGTTCTGCTAACGTAACGTTTTTTAGTTCCCGAAAGATTCTTCTGTTTTGGAAAGTTTATGGTTGGTTGCGGGTCATCTGCATTTTAACAAAGGCTTTAACAAAGGCTTTTGCTTCATGGAAGATTCTGACACAGACTAGACATCTTATTATTTTTTCAAAACAAAATTAATTGTACGGTTGTACCACATTAAGACAAACGACAAAAATGAGAAGTTGGTCCTGCTGTTGAGGCCAAATATCTCATGCAAGCCAGGGAAAAGTGTTGTGAAGTTTTCGCACTTAAATTTGCCTCCTTTCCTTTGTCCACAAAATGGTTCGGCGTTATTTTTCGGTCGTGCAAGTACTTCTGTCATTTGCCGCTTCACAAATTTTTTTTGTGATTTGCCTACTTGCGAGCGTAAATCGATAGAAAAAACAACACTTCAAAGTCCATGCAGGTTCATAAACGTAAAGGACACTTAAAGCTGCTCTGCAGCTCAACTAAGGAAGGCAAAAATTGTGAATGTCATCCAGCACACTCGTTCCTGTTTATCATTATAATGGACGGTTATATGCTTCTACTTCATCGGTCAACCATGTGCGTTATATCTTGCGTTTGATAAATGTTTCTACAACTGTGACGCACGCCCGTCGCCAGGATTTAGCAGGAGGGGGGGTTAAAAAACAAGGAGGGGCACATTTTTAAAATACTGTATTGGATATATGCAGCAATCAAGGGGCGAAACGTGAAATGGAGGAGAACAGATTTCAAATGGGGCGGGGGCGGGTGCCACTGGTCCCCCCGCTGGCGACAGCCCTGCTGTGACGTGGTATTGAAAATTCTTTGTACATCACATTAATAATTCATAAAAAAAGTTTGATTTCCAAGTCCATGCACAATGAAGCATAAAGAGTAAGTTCTATAAGAGAGGTTCCCAACCTGGGATACATTTACCCCAAGAGGTACATTTGCCTATCTGAAGAAGTCCATTTATTGTACATTTGCAAGAAATTCACTTTGAGACATAAAAACCGAGCTTAACTTTATATTTCCAAAATTCTAAAAATTCTATCAAAATTTCAGTCTATTTTTAGTATTTATCTCATCCTGTTTGTCATAGGAAATTTTAGGGGTAAATGCTCATCTATCGAAATGCTAAAGAGGTTCATGGTCAGAGAAAAGTTCGTAACCCCTGTTGTATAAACTTGGGTTTTTGTTTCAGGGAATATTGGGCGGATGCGTGGGTTGCTCTCTTGTGAAGTCTGCTTTTTACGTGTATTGCGTCATAAAGTGAATAGCTGATAATGTGCCCAGTCGTTACCTTTATGCAGGAAGGCATCTCCGATTGTGGCTATCGAAAGAGAGATAAGCAATCTGTTCATGTTAACAGTTTTCTCCTAGTCAGTTGTTTTCGAATGACAAGAACGAAGTAATTGCGTTGCAAGTTCAATTCGCTTGTCAGTTCGGTTTGACTGATGTAACTTTACACTTGCGCTCGCCGCTCCATTGCAGAGTTTCCTTTACAACGTTCGGCTTGATCATGAGTGGAAGCGATACACTCTAATTTCACCACAGCAGCATCCTATTAGTCGTAAACATGACCGTAGCTTGGACTACGCTTATGTACATGCCGTTTATATAACGTGTATGTAATGCAAATACTTTATGTAAACACTTACGTATTTATATAACATTGGGACCATATTTTGCATATGCAGACTTGTTAGTTAGAATTTTTTTATGGTGAAATAAACACATTTGGCCCGAATTCTGCAAAATAAGGTTTGCATTTAATTTTTTCGTCCCTACCCTGTGCAAGAAATTTTATTTTTTAAAGATTATACAAAAAAATCACCCCAATGGACGTTTCTGTGTCGGGAACCATCAATCAATAAACGTATCTGAAAAATTAAGGGGGGTGACTTCAGTCCCCTTAGCCCTCCCTCGATCCGCCTATAAGCATTATATATTGCGATTGATAAGTTGCTTTACATCTGTGACGTCTGGCATGGTAGTTGTAAAATCTTTGTATGTTACATTTCTAATTCATAAAGAACAGTTTGCATTGGTATCCAAGTCAATGCATTTAAGAATAACTATAAAATTGGGCTTTGGGGGAACTTAGGACGGATGCATGCGGGTTCAGTGGTGTAGGAGGGGGTGTGCAGGGGGTGCAAGCGCACCCCCAAAAGTTTTGGTTTGGTTTGTCAAAAATCTGGGCAAAATCCTTGAAAATTTGGCAAAATCTTGAAAATCTTAGCAAAAACCCTATTTAGGGAAAATCCCTGAAAACCTGGTCAAAAATCGTGCCCAACGTTGTTTGACTTCAAAAAATGACGCCCAACATTTGCAGAACAAGAAATGAAAACCTTTTTTTGGATGTCACACCCAAAAAGGTCTTCATGATCTTTGTGGGTGTACGTATATTTGTAGGCAAAAGTTGCACAAAAACGTTTTGGGCAAGTTCGGAAAAATTCGGGAAAAAATCCTTCGCACCCCCAAAAATTTGCTTGCTCCTACACGCAACACCTATGCAGAGTTGTTCGCTTGTGAACTCAGGTTTTTCCTGTATTGCGTCGTAAAACGGATAGTTCGTGCGCTCAAACGTTACCTTCATACAAGAACGCGTCTGCGCTTGTGGTTACCGAAAGCGAGAGGAGTACCAGTTCATGCAGTTTGCTCCAAGTCAGAGGTTCTTCGAACGAAACTACCGTTCAACTACAGTTGAGTAATTGCATTGTAAGTTTAATTCGCTTGTCAGTTCGGTGTGACTGACGTAAATTTGCCCTTGCGTTGGATCTCCATTGCCGATCTTCCTTTACACCTTTCGGCTTAATTACGAGTGGTAGCGGCAGGGCCGGCCCTAGCAGATGCGGGGCCCAATTCAAGACCTAGGCGCAGGGCCGCTCTGAGCAGTAATTTTATGACTTCATCGTGTTCAGTCAACCGTGTTACGATCGTGGTAGAGCGCAGATACGCAGTACAGGACTGACACGAGACTTGAGCACGTTTGCTAACGTTCGAGAGGAAATTTGCTAGTTCTGACGAGAGCGTTCTTTGTTAACAATTGTGGCGACCAGAAGATGGCGCCACATGTAAATAAATGGTCACTGCTAGATGGTGCCCATGAGTAACAAGTCACTGTGATAGTCACCACAAGCGAATTATCGTAATTCTCTTATCCGTATATAATGATAGCGCAACCTAGTAGTAGTAGAGTGAACTCAGTGAGGGAGCTCTATTGATGCTGGTTGCTTTCCTGTTAGTTAATGCCCCGAAATGCCTTCTTTCTCTTGTGCTTGCCTCAGTAGTTCAAGGCGATGCAGTCAACTGCAACACAATGAAATTTGTGGAGCTTCTACTGAATTCTCTATGGCGCGGGGCCCAATGCAGCTGCATCGTCTTAAGGCCGGCCCTGGATAGCGGTACACGTCTAATGTCCACCATAATAGCAAGCAATTGGTCATAAACGTGAACGTAGCTAGGAGCAGTGGGGTATATTCAAGGTGTTCAGTGAACACCTGACAATGAAGAAAAAAATTAAAAAATTGTTTTCAGGGCATTCATTAGCGATTAATGACAAGAACTGCTTTTATTTGTACCGTTTCTCAGCCAGCGGACATGTTTTTTAACATGGTCGAACGATTTTTACTTGTATGCTCAAGCATGACTGCAGGTTGTTTAGTAATTCAAATAAATTGACAAGGAAAAGAAACGCCTGTGGAGCCAAGGAAAAGAAACGCCATTGGAGCCAACACTCGAATTCAAATCAATAAACAAAGAAAAGAAACGCCAGTGGAGCCAAGCGCTTTTATAACAGCCAGGTTGTTCACCGTGACTGGTGAACAACTTGGTTACATCATACGTTGTTTTGCTAGCATTTCCGCTTAATCTGCACAGTGGCAGCAAGCTGTGCAGTAGGCTGGATTGCTTGAGTTGAGTTGATTTTATTTGGCGATAATTAATATTCAGCTAGAAAAAACACAAATCAGTGCAAGGACGCCAGGGCATTGAAGGAACCAGAAGGTTGTCGAGTCGATGCCCCTCAGCAGTTAAATTTGAAGTGTACTTGTACAGTTGGGTTTTGCTTCAGGTTGAAATAGCCTACTTTGTCTAGGTAGGTGGTGTGCTTTCTTTGTCTGTGTGATGATTACTGTAACAGTTTGAGTTTGGACGATTTTTAAAATGAGACTGCAAGAAGTGGCGAAGCTTAAAATTACGGATTTAAGTGGTGGTGAGCCTAGGCTCACGTGCAAAGTAGCTTAACGCTAAAATATGGAATGTTGATACCGGTGGCGGTCGGAAAAAGGATGCTTTCTAACACGTAAGCCAGTTGATTAATTTGATTATTCTGTGTCGAAAATGCTATTTATTTCTTATACGTGAGTTCATTTGGAAGGATTTTGTCACGAGAAATGAATTTAATCAATTCTTGTTCGTGCACGATGCTGTCAACGTTCTAGGGTACGTGCTGCGCGTGGTTTGATTGTTATGATCAACTGCCAATCTGTTCGAGTGGCTTGTAGTAGGCGAGAAGCACCACGACTGGTGAACCTTCACAGTTTTGCGCTTGTTGCTAGCCTGGTGAACACCCTACCAAAAGGGCCCCCGTACGCCACTGGCTAGGGTATACATGAGTTACACCCACGCGCCCCTCCTAATTAAAGAAACTGTTTATCATGTAGGCTACACAGTCCCGTCGCCACGGGGGTCGGTGCTTTTGTGGGCCTAGCCCCTAAACGAAGTTTCAATTCCCCCAAATTGAAATATGATATGGCCTACTATACATCAGTAGAGTTTTTACCAGTTTTCAGAATGTCAAACCTCTGACAAACCTAAAGCCCCTATTGAAAACTTGCTGGCGACGGTTCTACGTAGGCTATACATACAAATCAATTCCAATAATCTGCCATTTTTTTGTTATTAATACAGGCCAGGTGTGGGCAATTAATATGGCTCGCGGGCCATGTTGAGAAGGCCGGTTAGCGGAGGGTCGTATACTTTCGAATTTGATCGCAAAATAAATAAATAGGCCAATAACAAAAACAGTAATGGCACACAGAAAACGTGTTATTAAACTTGTTCTTGTGCAAATACAATTTATCCAGTGCAAGCAATTCAGTGTGACAGATGGAACCTCACACAATTTCCAACAAATTTCAGATTTGAAGATTGTTCCAGAATGCTTCCGCCGGTCATTGACAACGCTGTGGCAGGTCACATGTGGCCCGCGGTCAGCCCAATCCTGATACAGGCCATGTCCATTTTGCAAAAATATCTTCATCAAGACGGTCGTAGCACGGTTGAATGAGTACGAACAACACCGCTCAGGGGGCTCCCGCAGCTGCTAGGGCAGGCCCTGGTATGGAGCTATAATATATGTTAACAGATATTGCCGGTTTGACGACTGAAAAGTGTTTCTTGCATCGTGCTTCATTGCTCTTGCTTATGAAGCGTAAACTTTTACTTTCGCTGCAACAAACAGGCTAATGAACTTCAAAACACAAACAGCGCAAGGCAAGTGGCAGCGGACAATTTTACCACCGGCCAGAACTTCCTGCTTCATTCGATCACTTCACAGTTCAAATTTATGCCCGAATTAAAGTACCTGGCGACCTTCCCCAGAGGAGAACAGGGCATAAAAATGAATAAAAAATACGGCCAATCGGCGGCAGACCAACTGATTGAGTCAATTATTCGAACAGAATGTTATTCACAAAGCAATTGTTTTTCAGTTCTGCGTACATGGGGCTCGAAACATCTCGGAAACCATGCTGCATGGATTGGCTTACATACCCGAAGAAGGAAATGTTTAACCAACTCCAATAGACGCATTACAGTAACCACAAAAAGGCGATCACGAATTAAAATGTCTGCAGTATAGCTTGTGTGAATTTTCTGCTGGAAGATCTTCGCACCGATAGCTCACGATTTCGTCGCCCACAGCACATACTTCATCACCTTATCACACATAACCTTTCACCGGGATTTATTCTTATTAATGGCTGCAATCATACCTCGTTTTACAAGCCATGCTTTAGAAAACATTCATCTAAAACGGAATGTAAAGGAGTAGGTCTTATCGTGTAGCGTAGGCAACTTCTGCCAAGTGCAACAAAAACTGTTTTTTTCATACTACTCTAAGCCGCAATTTCTAATTCGTCTTTGTGTTCACCAGGGTTGCGGAGCCGGGAGGTTTTTAGGTGGAGTCGGAGTTTTTTGTCCGACTCCTGACGTCCAATTGCATCATTTTTTACATCACACTCTTAAATTGGGAATTCCTGTTGAAATGGTAAAATTTCTTTTGAAACTTTTGTTGAAACATGGATTTCTTGCTGTGCACCACGATTTCCATTGATTCAGTCAAATTTCATTCGCTTTCTGTTACGGAGTCGGAAATTTTGCAAAGGTCGGAGTCGGATATTTTACCTCCGACTCTGCAACCCTGTTGTTCACAGCCGATATCGGGTGTTTTATGTACAAAATATTGCAAGAAAATTACTATCGCCCATTTGAATGTAAAATAGCGCATTTTTCACTCAGCGACTCGGGCCCACATGCTCGAAGGCCTAGTCCGTTACCAACGGTCATCTGTAACTTGAACGGCAGCAGCAGTAAGTTATTTAACTTTAATACATACAGACCGCTTATCGAAACAAATCATATATTGCTTGATGCTTTGCATTCCGTGAGATCTTGCGGCGTACGGCACGCCGGTGAAGTCAATTATGAATGACGTGGATATCTCACCGCTGAAGATCGACAACAGATCAAAACCAGCCAGCAGTGAAAATACAAGCAGTTTATGTTATTGATGGCAGTTTGCAAAGACTGCTGTGTGGATGTAATGTTGGCGTTTTTCGGTTGCATTGACAGGTGCGTCTTCAAATCTGTCCACTGCTGCGAAAAGCTGGCTGCTGATCACTGTGATGCACGACGCAGTTGAACTTCAAAACATGTATTTATAGGCAAACGAACACACGTTAATAAAAAAACATATCACATAGAAAAGATAACAGAAGTTCAGTCAGTTGGCACGAGTAAGGTGGTTCCAGGTGGAAGCCTGTATGACGGGGAAATTTTTTTCAAATTCTAGGCATCGGTCCGGGATGTCAAAACGTCGGGCCATGAATGACTCTAGCAGTGCGTTTTTAGATGACATATACGCGGAGATTTCGTTTCAACCTGCATGTGCGTCTTCTCACAGAGGCGAGTTTATGTGCGACTGGAAGTCTGAAATGGCACCGTTCTTGAAACGTACTAAACTTGAAAATTTCGGCCGGAGCTGGTCGAGGGCCGGGTTGGGCCCGACTCATGACAGACTGAGCCAGTTTATAAAAAACGGCCCATGCAGGTCTCCAGTTGAAGCAAAGAACGCTTTATTTAAAGGTATTCAAATGTTTGCAAATGGCTGAGAATACTAAGCAAAGCATAAACACAGGTCACTGCAAACGCATTATTTACGAAGTGGTAATGGTCCTGCGTTGCACACAGAGCTCGATATTTGAGCGATAAAAATATCGTGAAGTTGTAAAATAGCGAAAGTTCAATCGAGGTCACGGACAAAACCGTGAGTGACAAAAGCATGTGCAAGATAAGAACATACTATACCGGGCATAAAATGTGTTCGAATATAAAACGCGAAAGTAGGTAATGATTTCGTGACAATATTCTGCAAATGAAAAAAAGTTTTAATTTTACAAATAGAAACAAATAACATAAAACTTAGAAGTTAACAAAAAGCGCAATGAGAAAACTGTACAGTTTGAAAACAAGGAACTACATTTGCGATTACAAATTAATCGGATCAAACAAAATTCTGATGCAAAGAGGATGTCACACAGGCTTTCCAACGAGGCCGCTAAGTATGGCCTGCCTAAAACCTTGTAACAAAGGCTACACTCTGACATGGTGACAAAATTTGAACAGCGACAAATCAAGCATCTAGCAAATTTCTGCGAATTGATTTGCACTGCACAATCACAGTTATCACAATTGATTTGCACTGCACAATCACAGTTAAATTACAGCAGCACTATATCCTATCAGTACATAACTAAGACTTCCGAAAACACGATCACCTAGAAAACCTGGCATCAGACCCAAACAGAACATACTAAGCAAATAAGTCTTACAAGCGAAAGCGCCGGCTGCATTGTTGAATTCAGCGTGGATGGCTCAAAAAAGTTGGCACCACTTGTATTGTTCGAAAGCACAAGCGGGTCGACCCTCTTCGTGTGTCCTCGTTCATTGAAATAAACACAAAAATTTACATCTGGTTTTTGCATTAGCAAGAAACGCATGCATTACGCAACTGTTCACACGACCTTATTTATTTTCCACTACAAAACGGCATATTCCTCTCACTAAGGGCGGTAACCCATGGAGCAAAGGACCTAAAATTCAAGAAACTCGGATTAGGGAAGCCTGCACGAAGGCTCGGGCGATTTCACTTCGCAAATTGAAGCAGAAATTTGAAATCCGCACAAAAACTTATACAATTTTTGGTCACGTTCAAGCAATCACACAGGTATCTTTAACTTATCTTTACAACAAAGTTTTGGCGGCTTTGAATGAAGACAGTTTGAAGAATTGATCATGGTTTTGGTTTTGTGATTGCTACCGGTCGTACTGCTCCTTTCCATCAGACCATTTCGACAAGAAAACGCCACGGGCACCTACCATTATACCCATTTTTAGTCATTGGCAGAATTTGTTACGTTATCGCAAAAAACATTTGAGTTTTACATCACTCCCGGGACGGGACACCAAATAGTCTTTTTTACGGCAACGACAAAAGGGGGACTATATAGACATTGTTCCTTGCAACGGTTTGAATCATGGTCAATACAAAACTTCTTCATACACCTTTTGAGCGATAAGCAACACGTACTGCTGCGTGATTATAAAATCGAAGTGCTTCTTAAACATCAAGAACAGACGTTTCTGTATCACAAAAAACTGCACAAGGAAATCTAACCGAAGAATTTCAGTGGGATCACGTCGTAACATGCGGATTTCAGTTACGGCTGTGCTTGCATTGGCTACGCACAAGCGCTAGAAGTATTTTTTTTGTGCAGAACGCAAGTTGGTCATAGAATGCAATGGGTGACAAGTCTTTGTCACAGTTCTGCCAAATTGCATCAATGGCTTTTCAACCAGAGCCTGGAGCAACACATTAAACGCCAGTTCGAAAAGCGCGCATCATCGCGAATTAAAGCGTTCGTGGGCAACAAGCGACACGCCGAATGTTGTTGCTGACTTCATGGCATCAATGCAAACGTTTGAATGGTTTCATCGGAGCAGAACGTTAAATTTTAACTGCTCCACGCAAAACGTCTCCAATTAAAAATAAATATTCGGTTAACGTTCCAAAATTTAAAAAAAATATTCGGAAATTAAAAAATTACAACTGGTCTAAGTGTCAGTTTGTGAAAATTTAGGATTGATCTACTCCTGCACATGGAAAGAAACAGCGCGACGCTAGGATTACTTTCGAAAGATGCGATGACAACCCTACGACGTTAATTGGCGAAGCAATTTGTTTCTACATAAAACCTACAAAAATCTCCTGTTGACAACTTGTAATTGAAAGCTACTCGTAAAAAATGGCGAAAAACGGCTAGAAACCACCACATAAAACGCTTGCATACGTTGCACTACAATGGTTGTAAGTTAGCTACCGACTTCTTGCATATTGTAGTTGCATATCGGACCTTTGCAAACATAAGAAAGCTCAAAAAAATAAAAAAACATCAACAGCACGTCGGAGCGGACATGTGACAGTTACGTCAATTTCCTGGTGAAGATCACAGCTAGCACTGCTGAACGGAACCTGCTTGAAGATTGTGCTCTTGCAACTCCGTTTCGACTCCTGTTCAACAAATCCGACATGCCACGGCATCTTTTGCTAAACAGGACTGCCCAAACAGCTGAGCGGAATTTGCATTTAGTTTGTGGTTTGATGGTCCTCTGCTTTCTGCTCAATGAAATCGAATCGCTATGCGATGTACTAAACATCACAGCCCAAACAGCTGAACGAAATCTGCGCTTAACCTGTGCTTTGTACGCCTCAATTCTTCTTTTGACTCCCAAAATGGATGAAAACGATTCTGAAAATAACATAGAACACTTCTTATAAACTCCACAGCCGCAGAACAACTTCGTTAGTTATAAACAGGGCTACCATACCGTCTTTATTTCTAAGATTTGTCCTTACTTTGCAGCACAGCACCACCGTCTAAGAAAATATTACTGTCCTTTATTCTAAAAAATGTCCTTATTGTGACTTGCGTCCTTATTTTCTGTAGCGTAGAAATTTCAAACAACCAATATCTGATAGGCATACAGACAAGGGCGGATCCAGCTAGTAACGTTAGGGGGAGGGAGATTTCAGTAATGTTTGGTAGTCAAGTCTCATAAAGGCTTCGTTACCATAAAAAAGATGAAGTATACTTCAGAACACTGCTGTGGCAAAACAGTGGACGACAGAATCGCCTCAAATCGCACAAACAATAAGACAATTCAAACATGACCAAGGACTTAATCAGAATTCGGTTTGGATATGTTGTTTTCTGAATTGTACAAAATCATGGTGAATAAAGTTACTTTCGTAGATTTTAGGGGGTGCCATCGCGTTAATTTCCCCCGTGCCCACAGACCATTTCTATCACATCGCAAACATTTTGTAATCGAGGTTTGTGACGTCATAAAAGTAGTATAATCTTGCAGCACTGAGACATAATGCACTATGCGACATTGTTAGCACTGTAAGCAGTCTACTCTGGTTAGGATTCTTAGAAAAGCTGACTTTGTAGCGAAGGTTCATTTAATTGATTCAAGAAATAAGTGAAAACATTTTCTTTCTCATAAGTTAGGCTGGTAATTCCGCCAGTAACGATTCGACTCTAATTTAGATGAGATGCCAGCTGATTCTAAAACTCCGCTAGGGTGACTGATTACCAAAATACAGGTATGAAATTATGAAAGTTTTCAGCAGTTTTTGTTCATCAAAAACAGCAAGTTTAGCTTAGGCTATTAGTTTTGCAACAAGGTCTAAAAAAGTAACAATCGAAACAAAATTTACAAAAAAGTCGTCATAAAAGCAAAATTTTCAAAGCACTTTCTTGATGATTAAGTTCCCTGCAACAGATGACCGACTTGGACAGAGACTGACCTGTGTGCTTTCACTTTAGTGATGAAACAACACCTTTTGCTTACTTATGTTAGCCTAAACTGTAGCATCATGTCAACGTTTCGCTTGGATTACAACACACACGTTTTTTTGTTTTGGTTCTCAGAGGAAAAACTGTGACCTATCATTCCATTCACCACTTGACATAACTTTTGCATCGTCTTAGTGTTACTGCAAACATGCATCAAAATTCCATGTTGAAGAGAATAATAAATATTTTCAGGGATTTGCTTGCTAAAGCAAACAGCAAATTCTTTTGAACAATTAAAATTGTGAATATTCAAAATACTGGAAACGCTTTTTAAAAATGTGTCAAGCATGTTGTTAAACATTAAAATGTAGCGTTTTTAGAAAGCCTGCATCCTAGGCTAAACCGCAACATTTCTGAAGTCACTTTTTAGGAGAATGGCTATTGTCCAAGATAATTGTGACTCCACTCAAACAGCTCTGAAATTTTGGTGGGATTGTTTCATTTTCAGCAGCTTGTACTAAACATGCGCTGTGGTTGTGAGGTTGGTGGGCCACACTACGAATAACTGTGTAGGGGTCAAACCATTGTAATTTTGCTGATAATGTTCCACACCCTACTGCTGTAACTTAAAAACTGAAATCATCAGCTCAAGATAGAATACAGTGATGAAGTTTTAAAAAAGACGTCGGTGGGAAAACACAGAAAGCATGCTGAACTGCTAAACTGAGCTGTAATTGTTGCTAAACTGGACAACAGAACCTCCAGTCGTGCAGACAGGAAAGGATAGGCATATCCTTACTTGGATTGGGCCAGTAAAAAAATCGAAGAAGGGCAATGTCAGTATTTAAGAGCAAAACAGGTGTCTAAGCAAATATTACTATTGTAATGAATAATGACACAAGGTCAAAGCAATAAGAATCAAGGCAATTGCCATTTACAAACACAATGTTTTACACATTTGTAAGATTTTTGCATAAGAAAATATTTCTGGGCAACTATGCATAGAATCAAACATACCAATGGAAATATTGCCACTGATTCCTCCATCAACAAACAGGCAATCATTTAAATGCCACTTCTTACTTGAAGGGTCATCACCATGTACCCAATATTCAACACGATGGCCACAACTACGCAAAAAATGTCATAGTTTACTCAAGGCTATATCTACAGGCAGTCAGACCACTTGAAAAACTGGTGAAGAACTTATGAAAGTTAACTAATACTCCCAAATGCACCAGACCAGGTTAGCATTACGACAAAGCGAACTTGGCAGGATGTAATGAGCATTGAGTAATAACTGAATAAAAGGAACAAACCTGAAACACTCCACAGAATCTCTGAAATTTTTGTAATAAAACCCACATTTTGCAAGTTTTACTGGGTCAATTGGAACATGTGCTGGAAAATTGAAAAAAGAAGACAGTCGACGCACTTCATGAAACATATCTGTAGACAGACTAAAGCATTTTTAGCATTGAAACACTGTTAGTATTGAAGTGTGTGCATATTAAAAACAATTTTCTAATTGTAATCATGCAATGGCTAAGCAACAAGTCAACCCAAAAAACAAGCATTTTTCATCAAAAAAAGGAAAAGGACACCTTGAAAAACTTACAAATCACTGTAGATGTGGTGTGAGTGGTGTAAAATCCATTTTATTAATGACTAAACAAATCACCTTTGATCAATAACAATACTTTATGTATCATATGATCAAAAATCTTGTTTTTCATAGGCTTACAACAACTGACTTATTTACTGCAGCCTGACTTAAATATTGATACAACTTTGGCAGTATTGAACTATGAGTAAAAATAATATCAATGCGTGTGTATTGGCTGGGAATAGTGGTGATTTTTCAAGAAAGAGAAAAAAATTCACCATGTTTATTCACACTTGAGTATACATCCATGTCCATTCATATATGTACGAAGTTCACTATGTTTAGCAATTTTTCATTAAAAGGTCATAAAACTCAACTATAGGAAAAGATGAACAAAATTTTGTAACTTTTTTAAATTGCCATCATCAGAAATGTAGCATTCCCAATGTAGGAACAGGGATGGACATTTAGGAATACCGAATCCAGAAGGATTCGGATCCTAAACTATCCGAATCCAAAATGCTAATTTAAACTGGGTAATTGGATTCGGCTTGGATACTCCACAACATCAGCAGGGTGCTTGATTCCACCACATGAAAATCAATGCACACAAACATACATTTGTTCAGTCCATTCATATGCTTTTTTCTCTTGCACTGTGCGAAAACAAGAGCACTACTGCACATGCACACACACTTTTTCAGTCCATTCACATGCATTTTTCTCTTGCAAAATGTGGAAACATCACTAAGTACACACAGACAGATATTTTTTCAGTTCACTCCTTGCGTTTTTCTCTTGCACCACGTGGGCAAGTGGAAACTTAGCACTATTGTGCATACACTAACATTTTGCAGTTCACCACATAAGCTTTTTTGAGACACCAATAATGCGCAGTGATTTCTGCAGTTACTTAACCGACCACATGCATTTGTAAGTCGTTGAGTGCATTGTTTCCTGCATGTTTTAAAATCACTTGTAGTTGTTTTGTTAACATGTCAGCTAGAAAAGTGCCTGTAGAGAGGAAAACTGCGAATGAGCAGTTGCTTTTGCTTGCACAAATGGCTTGAAAAAATGTTTGTATAACTTGCCACGTCAGCTTCTTCTCAAAGATATTTTCCAGTGCATTATTAACAACCACCAAGTTGCGATCACGGTTAAACTGTGAAGTGTACTGTGCTCAGTGCTTCGGAATATAAACTAAAATTGGACGTTGGTGTGCAGTACAGGTGCACATTTTTTATTCTGTTGAGAATTTAACACATCTGGTGCAAAGGTGTTAAACATAGTTGCATGCGTCCGGTAGTTACCCGATGCCATAAAATTAACTTTAAAAGTGCTTCTTTCGCGAGAAAGCTTCATACCCGTAGGGACAAAACACGACTAGACAGCACTGAAGCTTAGAAGTTGAACGTGCGGTGTTGATTTTGGCACGTCGGCAAAGGGAGTCATTTCGGCAACAGTTGCTTAATCGGATTAATGGCACCACAGGTTTTCACACCATCTGAGCAGTGCGCTTTACACTCCTTCAAAGTTAACTATGTGATTAAGCGATTTAATTTAGGTTTACAAATGAAAGGAACATTTCAATTCTAATGACCGTTATGCGATTAACCGTACTATTTTCTTTTATTTGCAGTTTCAATTTGGGATTCTGGAATCCTACGCAATAAAGCAGTTTATGTGTTTAATTGGTATGAAATTAGACAAAGTCGTTTGTAGTTGTCTTAGGACACTAGCCAAGTTTGATTGGGTCTAAAGACATCTATAGCCTAAAAAAATGAGTTTTGTTGTAAAAAGTATTGTCAAAATCTGGCCTTTCTAGGCACAACCACTTTCGCCTGGCAAAAATGCACCGCTGCATGATAATTAACAAACTTGTTGTTCAATGTTGGGAAAATATTGTTTGTGTGATAAAATGATAAATTGTTGATTTCCAGTGCCAAATTAAGAACAGTGCGCTGTGTGGGCCTTCATGGTTTTTGAGTGAATGGTGTTTTTTCGCAATTCTCAGGTGCAATGCATTGCAGGGAAAAACCAGAATAGGATTCGGTGTTCTGGATTCAGTTTAGCTATTCCAGAATATTTCTGGAATAGCAAACAATTCTAAAATGGCCATCCCTATGTAGGAACCAATATAGAGGTTTGGGGTAGCCAGCATAGAGGTTGCTTGTGAGGAAGATTGCTGCTGCATGCAGAACTGCTGGCTTCCCCAAACACTATGAACAATGGTCATTGCATGAATACTGTTATGACTCCAAACTAAACTGCCTTACATTTTATGTTGTCAATCTGAAGCAAGGCGTTCGCTCTCACCCATATTAAAGTTCGGTTTCACAGATTTCCTGATGCACAAATCCTCATTTACAAGAGGCTTCTGATTAGCAGCAGCAGAAAATACTTTGACAATGGCAAGGCAGCAGAACAACAAAAATGTGGACCGCACACTAGGTAGAAGCGAAGCTAAAAATATGGTCTCCATGCTATAGCATGAAACTTTGGCTGATGAAATGAGGTCAGAGCACTTGATTTGTGCACAAGAACACATGTGACAATGACAGGTTGAAACAAGCCAGACCATACGTACAGAAAGCAATAATGAGTTATGAAATATACCACTTTGTAATGCAAATGGTTACAATAGCTGAAGGAATACAAATAAAAAATATAATAAATGAGAATGTATAATCAATTTTTAAAATTTAATCAATTCTTATTTATATTCCTGTTGATGGCATATGACTAAGCTGAAACATTGCATAAAACAATATATTTGATATTTGTGGCTATATTGTTCGCAATAGGAACACTCCTTTACATAACACAGATGATCGTAGAGAAGCATGTGTGAAGAGTTGTGAAATATGCAGATGATTAAGTCAGTGAGTCATGCACATTGGCAAGATAAGCGACAATGGAGGTTATGAAACAAAAGCCATGCAGCAACCATGACATTACGGAAAAGAGGAGCATAGAAGAGGTATAAAGCAATTTTATCAACACAGACCACAAAGAAGCAATACAGATACTCATGCACCATGATGAAGTGCCACAGTTGCGTATGTCCCACAGGGCATATAAATAGTATTGAACTAGGTTGAAAAAATGAGGGTGAAAACCATATGTTTTCATGAACTGTTTGAGACTACAGTGCACACTAGTAGTATATTGGCAATAAGGGGGGTTATATATTTACATTTCCATAATATGGTCACCAAAAAAAACAGAAAGGTTGAAATCAGGTGTCCCTAGAAAATCTAACAATAAGACACATTTCAGTTAATGAAAAGGTCGTGTGAAAAAGAGTGATTTGCAGGATGATCCACTCAGCCGCAAAAGGAGTGCTGGGTCACAAACAGTTTCACTTGTTAGGGTGTACCAGTTCTTGAAAGAACTGAACCGGACGTAGAAAGCATAGCTTTGTTAAATCAGCTGAATGAGAATTCAGCTATCTTTTATAATATTATTGTTGGTCAGCCTCAGGTTCTGTGTGATTGCTTGATACACTGTTGATGAAAATTATCAAGCCTAGTGTGGATTCATTCTTTAGTCTACCTCACGTTTTGTTGACTGAAGTTTAAATTTTTATTTTGTGGACATGCTGCGCTATGTAACAGAAGTTAAGAATAAAAATACAAAAGCACAGAAATGTTGAGTTGAAGCACATCACCTGAAAGGTTATAGTTGATGAGCAATGAGGACCAAATATTCAAGAAAAGACATGAACTACTGCATATCATCATACATACAATAAGCCAGGGGTCTGAAAAATGTGGCCCACAAGCAAGGTTGACTGTAGTAATTTTATGGGCTACCTCGTGGTATTGCATTTTATGAATCTGCCCATGTTGCAACTTCTAGTATAGCATTATTATGCGGAACTACTTATGAGAAACCACGATGTGCTTTTAAAGTGCTGTATGTCGTATTTTGGGTTTTCGTTATGAACTGTGAAAATCAGGAGTTAAATCTGACAACATCCAAAAATTCCCAAAGTTTATCAACATCAGAAACAGCAAATATAACGAAATTGTTGGTGGAAAATTAGCACGACCTGCCATACCTTGCGGAATTTATGTTTGGCCTGCCACTAGGACCTGATTTATGTTATAAAGTTTATTCACTGGTGTTTAAAAGTGCTTGGCTAGCAAGTGAACATGTTCTTTTCAAACGAATGTAGAGACTGTTAGAATGTTGTAAACTCAAGATGTCTTCTGTAAGAAATAAGATGTAAAAGCTGTTTCCAATAAGGTTAAGGTAGGCCTACTGAGTTATTGGGTCAGCGTTATAATGCAGCCGTCGGGTAGACATTATGTGGTCCTCAGGTTACTTCTCATTTGGCCCTCAGGGTAATTTGAGTTTGATACCCCTGTGAAAAGCACTACTTTAGGCTACACAGTAAGAAAGAAGTATTGGCTAAAAGCATGGGTCAAAACCAGTATTCATAAATGTTTACTTTTCCTTAATTATTTAATACTCTTGTATGACAGTGACCAACAGATTAAGATTAGTTGTTGATACGTTGTACCAGTTTATTCATCTCATCAGTATTGTTTTTACGTAACAATGAAAACCTTCCATGTGCTTTGTGGTGCCCTAGGATTTTCTTTATTTTCTTGTTCCAAAATACAGTAAGCGTGTGCAAACAAAATAAGAAGTAAAACATGTAACTAGTAAAACATTAACCACCAAATCTTGTTTTAAGATTCAGGAAAATTGATTGGCTGTTGATCTCATAAATGTGCTACAAAGCATTTCAGACCTTTATCAAAACAGTTTGCATGCCTCTATGCACCGATGTTCACCCCTATTTGATTTATCTTTTACGTTTTTTCTCTGAATGTTATCTGTTTGCCTCAAAGTTTCAATGATGTCAAAATGCCCTCATTTTTCTTTCACTACCGCATCCCTGTATTATGATGGGTGAATGACATTACAGGTGGGGTGCTGTTAAAAAGTTTTGCTCCTACCCTAGTGTTGGTCATGTGCAAACACCCATTCTGTAATGCGCTATGGTTAATCATTTTTGTGCTCTTATGTTGTTTTGATTGTGCCTGTGATATGTTTGGACTCAGGGACAGATCCAGAGAGGGGAAATCACCCCGCTAAAACCTACAAAAGCAACTTTATTCATCATGATTTTGCACAAAAATTTGGAAATCAGTATTCATGATTGTAAGACCATGATTTTGCCAGCCATTTTTGGGTCACAGAAGTGTTGTTAAGTATACTTCATCTCTTTTACAGTAGCGAACACTTAATGAGACTTGACTACCAAATATTACTAAAATTATCGCACTAACTTTATATTGGCCAGATCCGCCCAGGTGCCCTGTAAAAGACGGATATCCATCAGTAGCGGATCTTGGTTGCAGATATAAAATGACGTAACTGGAGTCGCCAAAACCGATATATTGCGGTAACTACTGACACCACAACATTAGTACAAATAATATTTGTTGCTGGCCCACGCTTACTTTCAGCTGCAATTGAACCATCCCTCTCATACCAAGATTATTTCATTCTTAACAACAAGCTCCAGTGGGACCGAAATTTTGGTTTTAACAGTTGTGAAAATGTAAAAAATTAAAACATCTTAACTTTTTAGCATTACATGTTCATGTTCACGGGAAAATTGTATTGCAATGATGAACATTTTTTCCATTGTACTTTTACCTGAATTCATTGTGTAAAGAAGTATTTTTCCACGCTGTTTACATCATGACACATCCGTTAACGATATCCGCGCTGACGAACATCCGTTCTTAACATTGTACTGTTACGATCGGAAAGCCCGAGCGGCAAGTGCTCATAGCTTCACACTGTGGGCGGCAGCAAGCAACAATAGCCCACCATGATCATTTTTCGTGTACACTAGTCGCTACATTCAATCGTTTACATGCTAGTATCATCAGAGATTACACGCCGTGATCACTCTATTAATATTATTGCTTGTTCACGCCACATATATATGGGTGTTTTTCTTCGCGCACATCCCATTCGTGGTGAATCACACATTAACGCAACGCCAGCAGAGAGGTTACAATAACATTGCCTCCTTTTTACAAGGAAATGCACAGTTCACACGCTATTTTTGTGAAGTCTGCGCCTGGCACGACCTTTACATCCTGGTCACAGCACCAATTTGTTGCGATCAGAAATCCCAAACAACATGTGTGCAAAGCTTCACACTCTGTGGCAACAAGCAACAATATAGATCACCTGACGAGATCACTCTATTGCTGCTTGTTCGCGCCACATGGGTGTTATTCTTCGTGCACATCCCATTCGTGGTGAATCGCACATTTTTTATTTAACGCAACGCCAACCGAGAGGTTGCAACAGTACCATCCACCCCTTGTTGGATCACAAGTCTGCATTAATTTATAATTAAATCAATGAATTATTATACAAAGAAACTAAATAAAGAACAGCATTCGTTTGACAATAACATACCTCATTCTAGCCTACTCCTGCCAGAAGTAGACAGATTCACCATTTGGGACTCTGACGCAACTCCTGCATTGAAAACGCTACAAGTGTTGTTATTCCTTGTGAGGTTCCACGATAAACTGCGATGTTATGGACTACTAGTACTAGCCTACCTCGCATTCCACTAAAGTACCACTACCAGTACCATCACAACGGTTTGGGAAGTACCTCAAAGTGAACTTTTCACGGGAATCACCTAAAATGTTCCGTTTTCATGAAAGGAATGAAGCATACAGTAGAATCAGAAGGATGACCAGCAATGTAAGTGACGAAATTGGCACGAGTTATAAAAATGTAAGTCGATTTCACCCGTTAGATCATAAATTTTACATTTTCTTCACAGACACAATCTGATAAAAATGTTTCCCTAACATATCAGCAGACTCCGAATTGCGATAACTCTCCCTGCGTACCAGAGATGAACATTGGACTGGACTTGGATTGGCCTAGACCCGGACTATGACGAATTTTGTTAATTTTGGATTGGATCCAGACTGTAAAATGCTTCATAAATTTAGGATCCGGGACGGATTTGGACTGAGTTAATTGAAAAGAATTTACGTAATTTTGTAAATAATAAGCTTTATTTTGTTATTTTTTTGGACTTTACTTGGACTTGGATTTTAAATTTCTTAAACTTTTTGGTTTAAGTTTGGACTTGGACTGAGCTTTAAAAATACAGGACTGGAACAGAACCGCAAAATATGACAGTCCGCTCATCTCTGCTGCGTACGTAGCCTAGTCAGTAGTCACTGGAGAAGCAGTTTTTCTCCAGTGATAGCGTGACTCGAGTCACGATTTTGGTGACTCGGACTCGACTCGAGTAACGTTTTTCACAGAATTACTCGACTCCACTCAGAATCAATGACTCGAGTCAGAGACATTTTTACAAACACTCTGAGCCTCGGATGGACAAACCCAGTTGGTTTGCACACAAAGAAAAGAGCATTTATTGCTTAAGTGATGATCAAGATTGGCGCAAATTTTTTGTTTTGACTGTCTAATCATGCTATGCTACATTTTAAGGATCGAATGTTCCCAACTTGCACAGAAGTAGACCTGAGATTTTTCTTTCACTGAGTGGTCGCCTGAGCAATTTGAGTGCCTCTGTCACGGGAGTTTCGGTAACGTCAGCATGTTCACTCAACTGTGGTACGTCCGTTGCAAAATAGGGAATAAATAGTATATACTTTGAGACGACGGCCCAAATGCGCCCTCATGGTGTAGTACTTGAAGTTAACTCTTCACATATTTAACGCTTTCCATCATACCATCGGATCCACTGATGAGCCTTGCAATTGTTGCAACCTCTCCGGTGGTGTTGCGTTGATTGTGTGATTCACCACGAACGGGATGTGGGTGAAGAACAGCACCATACATATGTGTGGCGCGAACAAGCAATAATAGAGTGATCATGGTATGTGAACTCCATTGTTGCTTGCTGCCACAGTGCGAAGCTTTGCGCATATGCCACTCGGGATTTCCGATCGCAACACAATGATCTGTTTTCGATTCTATGCTCAAGAATAGGTGAAGCAATATGTAGACCCAGGAAACATTTACTACCTGACAAGCATGAATCTAGCATCTGCAGGCTATTTGTTCCAAATCACTGCAGAGAGTGTTGTCAACCATCTAGTGCAAGGATGGCCAACCTATGGCGCATGCGCCACTTGTGGAGTATGGGATGCTTCAAAGTGGCGCATTGCATCCTTTTGATGACAAAAAAGTAGGCCACTCCTACTCATTAATTTCAGTGATTGTATTTTTCTTGCACGTCCTTTCTAGCAATGCTATGTTTCTTTTAGATGAATCTGGCTTTACAGTAGTTAAAAGATATAAGTGTGGTTTTCCTCGCTGTGGGAATAGAATGTTTTTAGCACATCAACGTTGTCAGAGAGGAATTTTGCGCTAGTCTCAATTTTACATCACCATCAGGTGGGATACAGCAAACTGGTGCGTCAGAAAAACTTGCGAGTGTTACTCCTTGTTTTGCTGTCGGTTAGTGATTGCAAGCGCTTGGATACATGTTTTTATTTCATTATCACCAACTTCCACAGGGAGCTTGAACCTCAGGTAAAGGTCAGCCGTGATATGAGTTCTCCAGCATTTACCCAGTACACGTTTGATTGATCATGGGCAATTGGTAAACCACATTGCTTTGATCAGGTTCAACTAAAAACTGAAGTAGGATAGGTTCTTTAAGTAGTTGCGTAGATTTGCACTGAAGTGTTTCTCTGGCTTACACATTGAAAGCTTTTATAACCTGACAATTTTTGGTGCAACTTTAAGAATGTGGGGGAGGAAAATGCCCCTATACCCCTCCTGGTTGCGTGTCGGCTTGTGAAGTGAAGGAAGTGTTGAAGGGATTTGATGATGTGAGTAATGACAGACGAGCCGCTGCAATATTTTTTTAGTTGTCCTCCCTTTTTCCATTTAATTATATTTGTTTATTTTACATGGCGTACGGTCAGTATTATTTAGTGTGTTGTGTTTGTGAAGTAAATTGCTTCGTGTTGTTGCCCACTTGTGCGTGGCGTTAACCTGCGGCGCTGATGGCATTCGTGCTTTTTGTTGGTTCATTAAAGTTTCCCAGTTTGGGTATGCGTCTGGGGGCGAATGAAGCACCAGGTGATGCTGTCCGTCTGAGGCGGTCATCTTGTAGTAACAAAGGGAGAGGACCCTTAAGATAAGGCTACGGATGAACATACTCGTGCAAATGTGCTCCATGTTGCTTCTAATTGCTTGTTGTGGCCGCATCATATCCTTGTAATGAGTCGGTCGCTTTGTGTGCTTCGTATCGATCGTGTTTTGTACTTCTTTTGCCAGTGCGTTTAACCTCCGGTTAGATTTAATTTTAGTTGGGGGAGGATGAAGTGAATTGGTGTGTGTTGTTGCACGCTAGCGAGCGGTGTTAACCTGCGGTGCTGCGCGCAGCCGTGTTTTAATTTACAAATTTCACTGCAGTTTTCTGCAGCTGTGGATCATACCGATGGTCCGCATTCTCGATTGGATCACTGTATGCATTGTAGACGCATGCATAAATTATAAGACTGTTTCAACTTTTTAATAAAGCCGTTAAACAAGTAGGTGATAGGTCATATATTTTCCCTTTTTTCAAATCTAGAATCGCCTCTGTACCTATGTTTGTGTAAAAATGATGATATTGGATAGAAATCATAAGCAGTAGTCATTCTGCAAGCAGCCAGTTGAGTGGTGAATTCATGCTACTGCATTCAATTCATATACTCGCAAATTTGGTTTTGAAAGAGACAGTGCCTTCCCAGCCACGAAGCGCACTGCATGTCACAGTAACATGCAAATAGAACTTACAGAACTAAAAGCAAATTCAGTACTGAAAATGAAATCTGATGAACTTTCCTCATTCCCAAGTGTGTCGGAATAGATGGTTTTTTGGCGATCATTACCGTGTGAATATTTCACAGAAATGAGAAAATTTGCCCAGAGTTATGGCTGTCTCTTCGGAACTATGTGCAGATGCCAGCAGTCATTTCTTCCATGAAGAACTTGGTAGTAATGTAATTAATTAGCTACCGTGAAAGTCCTATCTACCTTATGTACAAGAGAAAAACGACATATTGAAGTAAAAGGGTAGTGGAATGAATGACGTCTTCAAGCTACGAGGGGGCGCTAATAATGGATCTCGCCTAGAGCGCTGGAATGGCATCCGCCGGCCGCGTACATGCGGTTGGAAAGATTTGTGACAGTTAACAGTGAAGATTAATTGGGCTAAACTTAATCACAACTCCTAATCGCAGGGAAAGTCGATGTGATGATCATGGGCGTCCGCAGGCGGGAGGAGAGGGGCAAAACGGACATTCCCCTCCCCGGAAATTGGGACTAAGAACAAAAAATTTCTAGAAATCATGAAGGCAGTATCTAAAATCCGATTAACTGATGTAATTCTTGCAGTGATAGTTTATTTGCCGTTATTAAACTCACACTGCACAAAAAACAAGTTCATGTTTCTGGTGTCATGCCGCGTAGTGATCTTAAAATTCACTCGTGTGTGCTGCTTTGCGTGGCCCGGCCGAACTTGGGACCGAATTCTTCTGCTGTTCGTCTCTACTGCGTAACAATATCATGGCAGCAAATCTTTGAAGATTCCCTTCAAGTGACAATAACAAGCATTTTGTTGCATGCTGGTATTGAACGCAGATATCTTGGCAGGTAATGCATCGACGCAGTGACTGCTGGCAACGGTAAGCCACGTAATTTTATGCTGTGTGAAAAGAAGCCCGATTGAATCTGCAGCAATGCTTCCGCAAGTTTGAAATATCCATTGCTAGCAGTATGAAACTGAGTGTGACCAATGCATAGTTGTAAAAAATGGGCCTCATTTTAAAGCACAGACCCAACCCAAACCCGAAATCACAAGACCGAAGCCGACATTATTTTTTGAAGCCAGATTTAGACCCGAAGCCCTGAGAGTCAAATTTACCGAGTGAATCAAGGTATGTACAACTGCGTGGTATTGCTGTTTGGCTTTTCTTATTCTTACTGAAGATTTAATCAGCACGATTGCTTCAACAGCAACTGGCGCCAAAAGTGTCCGTTGTTGTAAAAAATTTGTATGCAGGGCCATAATCGACCCGAAATATTTTGACAAACTTAATCCGAAACCCAGCCCGCTGAATGTAAAATATGGGCCCCCACTTAGCTTATATTTCGGTATTTAGCGTTGGTCTTCAATAGGTTGTCGTTTTTTTTAGTTTTTCGTAGTGTTTTCTGGTGATTACGATTGTAGTATAGACGTCCACATGTGGATTCACTATCATTTCTCAACTGTTTTTTTGAGTGTTGGCTAGTGGGTGTATGCAGTTGACTGCATCGCCTTGAACTACTGGGGCAAGCACAAGAGAAACATGGCAATTCGGGGCATTAATTAACAAGAAAGCAACCAGCAGCAATAGAGCTCCCTCACTGAGTTCACTCCACTACTACTAGGCTGCACTATCATTATATAGGGATAAGAGAATTACAATAATTCGCTTGTGGTGACTATCACAGTGACTTGTTACTCATGGGCACCATCTAGCGGCGACCATTTAGTTACATGTGGCGCCATCTTCTGGCCGCCACATAAGTCCCATTCAGCTAAGTTTTCCCACGCAAGCTCAAACCTCCAATTACGCCACTGAAGTAGGGTTACTAGATGCGTTTTTTTTTAAATACCGGACATTTTGTCAACAATGCCAGATCTAAGCTGCGTCGTAATTCGTAAGCCACACAAGGAACACATAGAGAAAATGAGTATTGTTAAGCCACAATTAAGAATTTGCCCTATTTTGGCTGGCTCATTACATTTCAGTGTGCGTGTGTGACGTGACAATCACACCAAGGATTGAGTCAACAGCAGAAAATAAACTTCACTGAAGGAACTGTCCTAAAAAGATTCACTACTGGAGTCATTATAATTTGAGAAATTCGGTGGTTGTTATTTTCAAAATTACGGCAAATAACTTGTTTTCAAAATACCGGCTTGGGGCATTGATTGTCCAAATTCCGGCCTTTTACCGGCCTCTGCTAAATTAGCAATAAAATACCGGCCAGGCCGGTGAAATACCGGTCATCTGGCAACCCTATGGACTCAATACAACTACACCTTAATGCGAGTTCAAAAAGTATGCGAATGGGGCACGTGCATTCTTGGGGGACGTTCCTTTGCAGTGTAGAAAGGGCAAAAGCATTTTGTGAACCTCCATTTGCACTGCATCGTCTGCAACCGAAAAGGGATAGGCAAAATGGCGACGATGCCCCCCTTAGAAAAATCTCTGCAGACGCCCATGGTTTTGATTCAGTGTTAGCAATTTTACGATTCTTGGACTTTTTTAGTGTCTTCAAAGAAACTGAAGTTTTTCTTCTTCAAAAGATAGAGTCCGACTGATTAGGTATTTTCTGGTAGCTAAATCATTATTGGTCGCTTTCAACCAACCAAACTATAATAAAAGGAACTAATGTATATTACGGTATACAAAAAATATCCAAACTTCCGCGCGTGCTGATATGCGTCAGAGATGAAAGGAGTCACATTTTTTAGACTTCGACTCCACTCCTGCTCCACGCTTTGAAACTCCTGCTCCTGCTCCGACTCCGGAAAATTTAAAACATCAACACTGACTCCGGTTTGCACTCCGAAAGCTTCCAAGTAACTCATATTGAAAAGATACTGTCTATTTTACTCATGGGACAAAATATATGTCGTGGCTATTTTGCCTTTGATAGAACACATATGGTTGAAATGGTCACATGACTAGCACAATACAGAGAGACACAACATGTTGATGTTGAAAGTTTTGGCCTAGCTTATTCTTTGCACAACGTAGACAAACACAGCCACTAAAAGCTTGCCCACATTTAAATTAGACATTACAGTCAACTATGTAGGTCATGCATCCCAAACTTGTCATGTGATCACTTCAAACAAATGTGTGCAGCAGCTACTGACAAAATAATTTCAACTGTTTTTGTCTCATGAGGCAAAATAGACGCTGCTTATCAAATATACACCTTAGAAGTATCTGTGATTGAATTATGAAGTGGAAACCATTGAAACACTAGTTAAGTAGTTCAGGCTTCAATAATTAACCAGATAGATGACAAGTATTTGAAGTGAGTGTTAATTTTCAATTTTTACAAAAGACTCATTTTCAATCTCCGAGGTCAGGAGCTGATCACCTGTTCACAAATATTGAATCGTACTTTAACCATGTGCTCAGATAAAACTCTGAACTATGACTGTGCCCAGTGCCGTATCAGCACAACTCTTCCCCCCCAAATGCTTCCAGGGGCCCCCCTAATGGTGATTTATAAAAAAAAAGTTTTGCTATGCTACATCTCGAGACCGCATGGACTTAAAGAAAAATATTCTAATTGGAGATATAATTTTGGCAGAACCAGGCCCGTAGACAGGTTTTAAGGTTGGGGGGAGAAATACATTTTTATGGGGGAAATATTTTAATTTTTATCATACGTTTGAAACAAATTTTTCTGAGCACAACAAAATTTGGGGTACCCCAAAAAGAATTGGGGGTAACTGCGTCCGAATGCCTCCCATGTCTGCGGGCCTGGGCAGAACCATCGCCTGAAAGTCTTCCATTGGGGCCTTCATGTTTGTGCTGGGGGCTAGACAGTCTGAAAATTTATTTATAATTCACAACATGAGCAGCATTTGCAGATTGTGCAAATTAAGTATAAATATTTTCCCGCAAATACGCATAGTAGGCTCGTAGTTTCCAATCAAAAATTTTTGAACCAGCTTAACAAAAGGAATTGGGTCGTAAATCATTGTCATTTAATTGACGGCGATTATTTGGAAATGTAGTGATGAAATGCAAATGGAAAAAATTGCCGGAAAGCAGAATCAATCCTATCGTTCAGTTATCAAAACATTATTACCGAAGGAGCAAACATGAGGCCGGTCAAAGCACGTGCGCCGCGATGAACGTTTTCTTTCATTAGCGCAAATTGATAAACTTTACCAGGAGCTTAAGTGAAATATGCTTTTAAGCGTGCGCATTGGGCTTTTTATTGGCCGAAATGTGCATGCATAAACCTTGCTGATGTCTAGACTGTTAATCTCTGGGTGCATGGCGCATGTTTAGATTAATAATATTTTGTACCTCAAATCGCCTATAAATGTTAACAAACAGACTAAGGCCTACGTGGACGCAACGGTTAGCATCCATAACCCACTAACTGCACTCAGTGGTGTAACTGACAGAAGGGCAAGTGGGCGAGCTGCCTCCCCCTGGCAAGCTAAATGTAGTAAAAAATTTACTATCATTTCTTAACTTTTTTCTGAATTTTAGCTAGTGGGCCCCCTTCAGCTAAGCTTTTCCCCCCTTGGCTCAAACCTCTAGTTACACCACTGACTGCACTACTCTGTTTTGGGACACCCTCCAAAATAGACTTCTAGCTACATAATTAACTCCATCTGGCTGTCTGAACAGCAGGCTGCCCAAAAGTGTAACTTTGGTCGTAAGCACCAATGGTATCTTGTTGCTATGAGGTACAAAATAAGAGAAGACTACCTGGGCTAGACATAGTAGTTTACGATTTTTTGCAACAATTACTACACAACATAGGTTGATCAAGTGGAAATCTGAATTCTGGACGTACACAACTAGGCATGTAGGCAGGGCTGGGTACATGAACGCGAGGCCCATCAGGACAAAGTCCTGAGCGCGAGCCCCCGACACGCTTAGTGCAAGTGCGCAGTTCGCTCCTTTGCCAGCAGAGGCAGGTTGCGAAACTTGCTAGCGGATTGTTGTACTCTTGGTGTTTATTGCGTATCAATAACACGGCAATAAATCTTCAAACGTTCACTTCAAGCTATGGGAGTAGGCGTTTTGCCGCATGTGACCAGGGCTCGCACTGAGTTTTTTTTCCACCCAGATCTGTTTTTTGGTCGACTTGCGTGTCTACGTTATTATGAAAAATCGCGTGATATCTTAGTTTCTTGAAGTGATAAACTCATCAGCAACTTCAATGTGTTCAACAATATAAAGATGACTTTACCTTGCAGTGTTTACATGCGCACATCAGGTGAGAAAGTATGCATATCGGATAAAGTAGAACGTGTTCAATCGGTTTCATATTCTCAAAAATAAGATCATTGTCAGGCTTACATACAGTGGTGTGTTTAAGTGAAGGCAAGCGGGGCACTTGCCTCGGGCCCCCCTTTGTACCTGTGATGTGCAAAGCAGCCTACGTTGTTTTCAAATGGGGCCCAACAGCAACTGCAATGTACAAGTGGGCTACTTTGCTTTTAAAGGGGCCCAAAATAACGGTAATGCACTTTTCTTTCAAAGGGCCCGCTAACTTCAGTGATTTCTAGTGCTTCATATTTCAATTTGGGGATCGAAGCTTTCTCTAGGTTGCTAAGTGGTGACGGGACTGGAATTTTGGAGCCCCTGTGACAGCGTGCCCCTCCCCAATTGGGGGGTATGGAGTGCGGCTGATACGGCTCTGACTGGGTCAAACTGAGCCATTAACATGAATGTGCAAGCACATCGTACAAAAAAAAAATTAACAAGATGAACATTTACATTACGCATAATTAGGCCATAATCCTTTCAAATTTATCATAGGCAACAGAGATGCAAAACAATATAGGTTACCTTTAAAAGCTGCAATTATCAGGACAAACGTACAATTTTGTTCAGTGTGGCTCAAAAATGTGAGCAGAGGTTGGCCTATGCAGGTTGTGGCCATACTAGAAATTTGCACAATGCGAATAAGCATTGTATTGTACTACTGCACATTACTTCCAGCATCATCGTTAAATCCTGTCAATACGCCTTCAGTGTATAGTTCATTTCGCCACTCTTACTTCTCTATAATCTGTTTTGTTAAGCATTGTTTTTTGTCATGTGTCTTGTGTCACTGCCCACATCATCAGCCAACATTCTCATAGTTACCGCATGGATTCCAAAATTCCCGAACTGCATTATTGTCACTCACTCACTGTATTTTGCATACTGTAGGCCAGGGGTCTCCAACCTTTTTTGTCCGAGGGCCACATAAGGTAATACTGAACATATCGAGGGCCGGACGTCTTACGCAATGTGATTGTTGCGGGATATGTGATGTTCTACCAAATCAACAAATTTTTCGTAAGGACTGTATATTATTTTTTCATCATTGACAAAATGGCTTCACGGGCCGGTTGAAATGGCTTCGCGGACCGCATCTGGCCCGTGGGACATACTTTGGAGACCCCTGCTGTAGGCCATAACTTTGAAACCATTTTTGGTGGTAAAATGCTCGGTACTTCCACCCAGTGTCACACTTTTGTGATATATGACGACAATGATCAGAAAACACGTCTCAATTAGGCTAATTCCAGTCTGTTTGACAACAACAAGCATCATTACAAAAATTAGGTTCCTTAAAAATTTTAATTGGCTCCTGCACAGACCTTAATGTTGACTCCGGATCCGGCACCTGCTCGAACCAAAAATAATGGCTCTGGCTCCTGCTCCAGCCCAAAATCCAAACTCCGGCCGGAGTCCACTCCGGCACTCCGGCTCCGTGATCATCTCTGATATGCATATGCATACAGGCTTGCAAATATGCATACAGGCTTGCAAAAGTTTTTGCTGGATGTTCCTATGCATACAGGCTTGCAAAAGTTTTTGCTGGATGTTCCTTATTTGACGCTGCTCATGCAACGACTGGGTCAACAAAACTACCAAACTGCGCTACTCATTGCAACAGTTTCTCCACGATTTTATCTTATTTTAAACATTAGACTTAACATATACCTAGATATTCGTCAGAACCGCAGTACTTGGCTCCCAACTAGTAACACTCTCCGTTGCCTTGGATAGTTAGTGCAGTGAAGCGATGCACAGGAGAATGCTAGTTTAATGGTTACATCGCCAGTCCTATATCTTGTACTTTATAACCTTCATTACGAACCCTGTGGAGTCAAAAGTGCATCGAATAATTTGGTTCTGTTGTAGACCCCCGGGGCCAAGGTCCACACACATTTTGGGGATGTAAATGTTCCTTTTAAAGTTAAATTTGTTTTCCTGTTTTGCTGTTGACTTCATTCTGAAGAAGCTTTCTATTTTTGCATCGTGTTTTATTGTCAACGGTGCAAGGCCAAGTGGCCCCGCAAAATATTACCACCAATCAGAACTTTCTGGTTTGATCACTTCACAGTTTAGAATCAAATTGTTACCAGAATGACAGTACGGAGATTCGTAGGAAGGCGATCTGCAGAAACGCCCCTTTCGAAACGTGCCTTAATGAAAAGAGAGCTGCTTGAACACA